>CZCB01002230.1_pt1 | contig 87525 bp, 148 predicted proteins | sample 591991 | NCBI WGS metagenome assembly CZCB01 (sample SAMEA3556809, study PRJEB10932) | anaerobic digester metagenome
GCTGCATTTTCTGGTTGGTATTCACCTTTAACAAAAGACTCTCCGTTATAAGTATAGATACCATTCTTAGACGTATCTGAATCATTGGTGACAAACACACTAACGTTTTCAGATAGATTACTAGCATTAGCTGCCATTTCATCGTAAGTTTCATAAGACCTTTGAGAGTAAGATTTCATGTACTCTAAATAGTATTGGAGACTGTTAATATCGGAAGCTAACCTACGAGGTATCATTACGTTTTCAGGTTCATTAATAAAATCAGCTAAGCTAATAGCGTCTTCACTTGCATCTTTTAATTGTTGTATACTAATTGGCTCAGCCATATTTATTCCTAATATTTATTGTTTATATCACAAGTGTTTTAAGCATTTCTCTAATGTTTGGCAGAAATCAACATAACCATTCAATCCGCCATTCACGGTTTTACGAACAAGCCTAGCACCATAATTCATTTCGTAATTGTTAGTTTCTTTGCCTTTAGAGTCTAAAGTATTAAGAGTGTATCCATCAGAATAAGTATTAATCTTTTCAGCCATCTCATTAATACCCTTTAGCTTCCAATAAGCCATAGCTGCAATTACTGAGTTTTCTAAATCTTCAATTAATGTTGGATTATCTCCAAAAGGAACACCTGTCATCACTTGAAGCTCATAGTAGTTGCTACGGAATGTGTTCTGAATAATTCCACCACCACGATAATCCCAACCATCATTTGTGTTAGGTCTATTACCATAGCGATTGCCATACAAGTGATTAGCTACCTCAGCCTGTCCTTTGGCTATCAAATTCCTTGCGAAATTCAAATTAGGTATCCTAGTAGGGAAAACAGCTAAGAGCCTTTCTGGACGATAATTAAAGCTCTCACGCTTAGCATTAAACCCATTAGACTCAATTAAGCAAGTGGCAATAAATGCACACATCTGTTTCTTAGTGGTAATGTCGTACTTAGGGGCGTGTTTAAGGATAAGAGGAATTGCTTTAACATTCACATTATGGTATACTTTCTTTAATGATTGCTCAGAAAGATTGTATTGGCGAGTAATACTCGGTTGTTCAGTAGGAGGTAAGTCCCACTTATTAATCTTAGCTAAACATTCTTGTAATACATCAGGTTTGACAACAGCTAATAATTCAGCTCCACCATCTACTTGAGTTTGTGTTAGCTTACCATTATCCTGTTTGGTCTTTAACCAATCAAAGAAGTCTTTATCGTCTAGAATCGCATTCTGCATGTTTACTCCCGTAAGCTAGGCTGCTTGATAATCCAACCTAATACACTTGTAACACCTACCACTACAGGTAACATAGAAGTGGGGACTAGGTTTTGGGCTGTGTAATAGTCTGCTACAGCAATAATGATAGTAGCTAATAGTGGTAGTAATACAGCTAGTGATTTGTAGAATTTATACCAGTTGCTTGAGATTAGGTCTTTCATGATATTCCTTTTATGCTATACGTTTCCAGAAGTAGACTACGATAGATGGCTGTACGTTGTTATGAGGCTTGTCGCCTCCTGAAGGTTTTGAACGAGAGTAACTATCTGCTGCCGCTGTTTTGTCATCTCCAGAGGCGTAAAGTCTGTCCCCTGTGCCTGTTGGAATTGTACTGCCCTCTCCAACCTCATGTGTGTGCGAAGGCATTTGTTCTAGAGTTAGCGTTTCATTATAAGTTCCGAAAACCCTGCCGTTCATTTTAGTCCACTCAGGGATGCTAGCACTAATGTCTGTGCTTATACCTACTAAAGTTCTACCTTCTGCAAATCTTTCCCAAGTTCCGTAACCTAATCTTACAGATGGGTTTCCATCTGTAGTAGTAATATAGATATCACCGACTTTGAAAGTTTGTAAGAGGAAAGTTAATTGTTCATGGGTAACAACATCTTTAGGGTTTGTTCCACCACTAAATTCTGCTGTAATACCTAATCCTTTACGAACTTTAGCTACACCATCTTGGAATAAAAATCCAGAGTCTCCGTCAGGGCTATTGTAAGATGGGGCTGATGCAGAACCCAGCATAACAGGGTTGGCTTTACTTACATACAAACCTAGATAACCTTCTTCAGACTCAATCTTATTAAGCTTATCTGAGTAATTATCAAAATCAGCTTGACTAACAAAAGCAATCTGCCAGATATTTGTATTAAGTGTGGGGTCTTTATCTGTACTAGGACTTGTAGCTTTATAGATAACACCTGAACGAGCAGCATAAGCGTCTGAAGGATATTGTGTACGGCTATCCCATTCAGGAATGCCTCTCTCGTTGATGTATTGCAACATTCTGTCTTGACGATTCTGTAGCCAGTTCATTGTCTCGTTAAGCGGTTTCTCAATTACCCAACCCTCTTCGACTTTCTCACTAGAAGGGATTTCGATGTTACCACCCTCAGCCCAGACACCATAGTTCATGTCTGGTTTATTTAAAATAGGCATTCATAATTCTCCGTATATTATTCAATTATTCCAAGCCCAGAGGGTAGGTCTACGTTAACAAGTTTTTCTAATGAAGCTGTAACAGTAGGTAATTTATCTCCATAAAAAATTCTAGCCCCCGCCACAGGTAGGTCTACGTTAACAAGTTTCTCTAGTAGGTTTAAGAACTCAGTCATTTCCTCACCGAAGTAATCTTCACCTTCAATATGACCTAAGTTTAACCTGACACCTGCTGCAACAGGTAATATGTTAGCTTTAGTGTCAATGTTGTCTACGAAGTATGAGAGCAAACCTGTCTTATCTTTAGACTTGACTGTTATAATACCTTGTTGTATTGTCTGAGTGGTATTATCTGTTCTATTGGTTATTAGGTTTATTACTTCTAGTAAGTCATTAGGAGAACAATTAGAGTGGTTGGATATAATCCTAGCTTTAATGATTCTTCGGTACTCATCGTCACTTAAACGTCTAGCTGTAGCGGCATTAAAGTAACTTCGTGAGTTCCAATAGCCACCAACATAAGGTGCTCCTGACATTCCGAAAGTATCGCTTTTATAAGCACCCTCAAAGCCAAAATAAGTCTCAGCATTAAATCCCACTAAGAACCTATCTTGACCTACTAACTTACCGATGAAATCTAAATGAAAGTTCTCAGCAGCATCAATGTTTAGTATGTTATCTGAAAACCAAAGTAAGTCTATTTGTTGTTCATGATAAACAGAGAATATTGATTGAAATAACTTATGGAGGTTATCACTCTCTCTGAATAGTGAAGGCTCTAAATCGTAGTAATCAGCTAGGTAATCTAGTGTCTTAATTATAACCATTAGTTACCTCCGATATTAATATCTTCAGCACTGATTGTGGCAATCTCATTATGACGGATAATCACATCTTCTAATCCTAATGTACCACCTCTATAACCAAACTTAAGGTTCTTAACAGCAAAACCTTCGATAGAGTTGATAGGGGCATATAGACGAGAGTAGTGAATATCCTCACCTACGTTCAGGTTATTAAACCACTCAACGATAGCTTGTTTGATGCGAGCGTTACCATTACTAGGGAAATCAGGGTAGGTGATTAATGACATAGAGATTTCTAAAGGTTTGATAACAGGTCTTGAGAATCTAACATCATGAGAGAATCCATTTATATCTTTGACTTTCTTCAGGATGTCACCATTAGTATAAATACCCTCTGAAACAGTGTTAAAGATAGCTAGTGCAATATCATCCTCATTACCACCCATTACAGTGATAGACACACCATTATTAATAATACCAGAGTTTGTAGCATTGGTAGATGTGTTCTGTTGTACGTTCTCATACACAACCCCTCTCACGGACTTTATAGCCATCAAAATAGCCGTGTATTTGCCCATAGCAGGTTGTTGTAGTAGTTTGCCTCTAAAGCGGTAATCCTCGTCTGTTTCTACGCCTGTTGATGGGAAAATGTAGTAAGGATTGGTTACTCCTCGCCACCCTAATACAGGTGTCTTAATTGAGGTAACTTGACCTGCTTTACTCTCTTGAGAATCATAGGTAGTTGAGGTAACATATACAGGCATATATGAACGAGGTATGTTGATTGAGCCTGACACACTAAAGTTTCCAATACGTGATTGGTCTACAATAACAACCTTTACTGAGTTGTCATTATTTCTAGTAGCATATAAATAACTAGATTGACTATTAACAGCATCTACAAGTCTGTCAGCTACTTGTCTAATTGTGGTATCAGATGAACTTGTTTCTACAATGACAGATGGAGATTGTGATAAGAACCCATCAATATTATAACTAAGTGAGTAAGTACCGCCTACAGATGTCACTGCAATATCAACACCATTAGCATTGCTAGTCTTGAATGTAACATTACTATCTGTTTGATAAGTGTTACCTGTCAAGCTATTACCTACAGAACTACCTCTTGTGATGAAAGTACCTATGTCGCCATACAGAATAACCATACCTGTTGCTTGAGATTCAGCCTTACGCTTAATACGATGTAATCCCCAAAGGATGTTATCTAGCTGTTGTCCTTCTGCACTATTAATATCAAATGCTTGTAGGATTAAAGGTAATATTTCAGCATTCTGTACTAATGGTTTAGACACAGTAGCAAATATTCTACCTAACATACTAGAGTCATCTACTCTTAATTCTTTGCCATCTAGCTTATCAGCAAATGCCACCTTAGCAGCATCAGACATATCCTTGCGGAAATTATCAATTCCTTGAATAATTACACCACGTTCATCAAACCTATTTGGCATTTTTACCTCTTTTGTGTTTAGATTAAATTGAAGCTGTTAACCTATTACCATCTTGGTCTGTGAGGATAACGCCGTTTTCGTTTGTTAGGATGTAATAAGTTAATATAGTTGGTTCATCAATAACCTTAACTCTGAACTTACAAGCATAGGAGTAATTGAATATTTCAGATTCAAAATAATCAATACTCTCTACCATAGGTTCTTTATTGATTTCATTTCTTATGATAATGTCTACAGAGCTTTTAGGTCTATTCCTACCAAACACTGTATTAAGGTAATCAATACCATAATTAATGTTCCAGAATAAATCTCTGGGGTAGGTCTTTAACCTTAAGAACAATCTTTGCATTAGGTCTTCAGCAGGAGATTGTGTGATAGCTAAATCAACCAACCCATCTCCACCTTCCTCTAACACAATGTCAAATGTTTGTTGGTCGAATTTAATATCCATTTAATAATCTCTAAATGTTTGGTGGAGAAGTAGGAGAGCCTTGGTTACCTATATGAGTGTGTTTAAGCATAAACTCATTAACACTCTTACCCTGTATCTCAACATCGCCTTGTGTAGTTATAGTGGCATTATTAGCATTAACACTATCAGCTATCACCTCAACTACTTTAGACTCAACAACCACCTTTGTAGGTGACTTCAACGAGATATCCCCGTCAGTGTTGATAGAAATAATAGCCTCATTATCAGTATTCTTATTATGTACGATATTGAGGTCTTGATTATTGAAGTCGTTAGTATAGTTGTTAGGATTGAAAGCTGATTGCTGATAAGGAGTAAAACCTACGATAGCTACTACGTTTGATAAGTTTCCCCAACCATTACCGAAAGGGTCGTGCGCCTCTTTCTCGCCATTAACAAAACTAAGTATATCTACTGATTGGAATAACAGGTCTACAGTATCACCTTGTTTAATAGGAAAAACTATTGATGAACTTTTTGTAGATGGCATAAGAACTTGAACATTACGAATAGGTGGGTACTCAATAGTCTCACCTGTCACAGAGTTCATGTTGTTTACGAGAGGCTTTACATCAATAAACCCATCAACTAAGTTGTCTGTATTGACAACAATAGCAGGGAAGGATATATTTGATTTATGATTATTCAACTTAATCATGTGTTTTATAATTGACTCTAAACTTCCTCTCATAATCCCTCTTTTTACTTCGTAATATTATTCCATTAAAGGAGCTATTTCTCTATTTGTTGGTTGTGAGCTAACTTTATATCCTGATACACTACTATTATCTGTATCTTCACAATACAATGTCATTAGCCAATCACCTTTTTTATTATTACCTGTGAACTTAGCATTCCTAACCCTGTGAGCTAATAATTCTTTAGTATACTTGTCCTCAGTAAAGATAAGTGATTGAGGTTTGACAGACGGGTTAAGTAAGGCAACGATACGGTTATATCTTCTGTTAACTTCTACAGGAGTACGTCCATACAATTCTTCTTGGTTTTGCTCAAACAACCCTTTCTTTTGTTCGCTTTCTTCTAAATCAGATGTGGGGCTATTGTCTTGTTGAGAACCATCTTTTCCGTAAACGCTTATATGTAAGTGTGGGGCTGTTGCTCCAGTAGATGGAAAATTATATTCATCTAAGACTGTAACTCTATACCCGTTTTGCTGAGCTGCCTCAAGGATACGCTTCTTCTGGTTCTGAGCACCTGCGTGAGCACTCTTGATTGTTAAATCAAAAGCTTGTCCACTTGCATGACTACTAGAGCTTCCTGCATGGTGGTAATCATTAAACCCAGTGAATCTAATTAAGTCACTCCCAAGAACATTTGAAACTATCTTGGAGAAGTCGGATGTATAGCCTCTAACTTGACCACCACCAGTAGCTTGTCCACCAACACCACCTTTGATTACTAGACCTTCTAGAGTGGAGTTACTAACATAGCCGTCTCCAGAGTCGTTATAAGAGCTAACGATATTCTCTGAACCACTTTTCTTTTTCTTCTCTTCTCTAGGGTTCATTCTCTTATATAAAGACTCTGCTGTCTCCCTCTCATTCCTACCTAACTCTTGGTCTAAGAAAGCTGTTACTAATTGATACTCTGCTTGTTGGCTTATTAAGCCTGTATCTTTAGTTAGAATAAAACCTTGACTGTTACTCTCGTCATCTGTTAATGTGCTGTAGAATATATTCTTTCCTGCAACCGTTTCTGGGTCTGTTGTATCAATAGCAGGGTATCCAGTTTGAATTGCTTTTAAAACCCTCTTGATACCAATGTCAGTAAAGGAGAATGCAGCAGAGTCTTTACCATCAGCTAAAATTCTACCAAAGCTTAAGCCATAGTAATCAGTGACACCATCAAGGACAGTGTTAACATTACCAATGTTGTAGCTTGTAGTTTTAACTGTAGATACAAATTTTAATACGTCTTGAGCGTGTTCTTTAGGTACATTATCTAACACAAAAATCATTTGAGGAAAGCCAATAGCTGTTGCTAAGTTTTCTAGTAAGTCATACAGGGGTAGTGGAGTTAAGCTATCAGAAACAGCATATCCTGAAAAGAAGTGGGTAAGAAGGTTGGCACTACATTCAATAGTGGTAGCTGTAATGTTGTTAGAGACCTCTGTATAAACCCTAGAGATATGAGCAATGAATAATGTATCTATTTCTGCATATACATATCCACAATCAAGCCATATCTCCCCACCTTCTTCTTCAAGTAAAGCTATAGTCTCATCGGATAAGCCGTAGATTGTAACTTTACCAGAATCATCTTCTTGGGTTTGGTCTACTGTCTTAAAGTATTCAAACTCTATTTCAAAATCATTACCAATCACTGTCTTAACTTCTTTCTTGAAGTTCTTAATAGTAACGCTACAATGTCTTAGGTATTGCTTCTGAACACGAGGAACATCGTTACTCTCCGACATATACCGTTCTCCAGTTAATCTTAAACTTCTCTTCTGTTGTTTGTAATCTTCCTAAGAAGTATAAGTCGAAATCTTTAGACCAGTTTAGATAATCATAATCATCAGGAACAATCATGTCTTTTGATTTAGGTTTTAATGTGACAGTAAAGCTAATACCTTTTCTATTAGCATTAAAGTTAAACTCGCATATCTTTTTATTCTTAAGAAATGTTTGTGTTAAAAGAGGCTTGTTGCCTTGGTCAGTAATCATAATCCAACGCATTTTATTTCTGGTGTTATAACCACAGATAAGATTTAATGGACGTTGAAGAATATCTATCTTAGACACATAATGAAGTTTGTCACTAACTGGTACGGTGATAAAGGAATCTAGGTCTGTTATAATCAATCTGTAACCCCATCAATAGTCATTAAGGCAGCAGGATTGCGCCCTTGAATAACACGGTAGTTCTCACCTGCCTTAACTATGGTGTGTGTTTTACCTGTACGCCACACTGCTTCTGCTGCCCTTTCTTTAGCCTTTAAGTAGTTTTCATCATCATTGATACCCAACTTCTCTCGCATGATTTTTTCCATTTCATCACGATTCCCCTTCTCAATAGCAGGCACACTATCATCAGGTAGCCCAGTAGTAGGGTCGATAAGACCTTCTTCTGTTTTACTCTTACCCCCACTATAAGGTTCAAAATTAGTGGGGGCTTCTCTTAATAAGGCTCTTTTCTCACCCTCAGCTAATTCGGTAATAGCTACATTAGCCATAACTATTTTCTGAAGTTTTATCTCTGCGTGAATAGCGCCTGTACCAGTATCAGGGTGAGAAAATGATAAAGATGAAATAACACAGTCTTCAATCTCTTTGAAGTAGCCTGATTTAAGCTCTTCAACTTTGGCGATATCGTTAGCGTTTTCAGAGTTAACAGATGACTCTATTAAAGTTACAACCTTTCTATCAGAGAATACCCGAATCATTTGTTCTCTAACTTCAATATGATAGTTAAGGTTAGGTTCTCCGCCTGAACTAAATTCTTCCCCATCCCAAACAATCTCTCTATCTTTTTTGAAAAGAGAGTAACTAGACAGTACGGCACTAATATTATAAGTAGGAGCTTCAATGTTAGTGTTATCTGAAATGTTAAAGCCATACTCAACAGTTTGAGAAGTGACAGTGGCATTCCAAGATTCATCCATTGACGTAATAGAATCAAAAGATATAATTGCATCTATCTTACCATTATCATCTTTTCTAACTATCGTGTATATCATTATAATGCCTTATCTTGGAAAGGTTGCAGGTAGCTCATGCTCTTCTGTACGCCTAATATTGCCTTTCTCATCAAAGAAGTTAAAAGTCATTTTAGTAGGTGTTTGGTTTTGGTTGTAATAACTAGGGTTGCTTAGAGTAGGCGTTGATGCTAAACCGTTTTGATTGTTACCTAGTATTATGTCTCTAAGTGCCGCACCTGCATTGTAAGCATCTCCATAAGAGGATTGCTTTCCTATGCTAGCTAATGTACTAGATGCACTAGAGAAAACAGAAGTAGATTTATTCTTAAACATCTCTGCTGTACCCATAAAACCTTCATCAGCCATTGCACCACTTTTCATGAATGCCTCTAACCAACGAAGTTCAGCAACTAAAATCTTAACTTTCAACAGAGCTTTTTCTGCTAACAAAGCCATCGTATCAAATATAGTCCAATTGCCTTTTTCTTTCTCGTCTAGCTGTTTTCCTAGTTGACTAAGAGCTTTGATAACTAAATAAATAACAGTTAACCAACCACCAAACCTAAGTATGATTGCTTTAAGTCTTTGTCCGAAAACACCTTTAAATAATTCACCTAAAGCCCTAGTGATTTTACCACCTGCTTGTAGTACAATGAATGCCCGTTGAGCGCCTAGCTTGACAGCGTTAAATCTAAGTAGTAATAACGACAAGCCTAATATTAAAGCGCCATTACCCATTGTGAACTTGTCAATCTGCTTCTTAAGATTACCAATAGTGGTAACTAGATACTTAATTGATTTTGCAACATATCCAACTTCTTTAACAAGCTCTGTTAGTAGTCCAAATACTTTTCCTAGCCATTCATCAAGACCACTATCCATTATCTCTTTGGATGTTATGCTTAATTGGTTAAACATCTGCCCTTGCTTGACAATAGAAGATTCCATCATCTTAGCGTAAGCACCAGAATCGTGTGCTAAGTCTTGAACCATCTTAGCCATTACAGGTAATACACGGTTAGGGTCTAGCTTACCATCTTCCTGTAACTTCTTAATCTTAGCCATACTCTTTGTATCGTATGCTTTCATTGCAGCATCATATACTAGAGTAGCAGGGATACCTCGGTCTGATAACTGGTTAATCTCTTCTTGTAACAATCTGTTGTTACTAAACATCTGGTTAAAAGCCCTGAATATACCTTTTTGGTCATCAGCACTTGTACCCATTGACATCATAAATTCAGAGAACCCAGTGAACATCTCTTTCTTAGTGTCTTGGCTCAATCCTTTAGCAGACATATTAATCTGAGCATAAGACTTACCAAGCTCAACAGATGATAAGCCCAACTTAGCAGATTCTTCACGAACATATTTAAGGGTGTTAGCATATTCAGCTTGACTCTTAGAAGTCATTAGGAGGGTAGATTCCATTCGTGTTTGGTCACGAGCTGCTTCCACCGTAGCTTTAGCTGCAAAACCTGCACCACCTGCTAAACCTAATCCTGCCATAGGAACGATATTACGCATGAATGCTGCTGCACCCATACCTGCACCTAGACCACCTAGTCCTCCATTACCGCCATTTCCTCCTGCACCGCCTCCACCATTACCGCCTTGGTTGCGGATACGAACATCAATACGTGCATTAGCTCTTAGACGATTTAAATCACCATTTAGGTTAGCTAGTGTACGTCTTGTTTGTACGATACTTCTACGGTAGGCATTCCAATGAGTTAAACCTGCTATTACAGAAGCAGTAATCTTACCAATAGCTTTAGTAGTTCTAGGCTGGTTAGTGGCAATACTGTCTAGTGCATTTCTTACTTTCCAAACATCACCTGCGAGGTTTCTATAAGAGCCGCCAACAGCTCTATTACCACCAGCGTTCTTAATCTTGCCCATAGATGAGCTAAGTTTATCTACTTCACGTCTTAGGTTTCTAAACTGTCTAGTAGCATTCTTACCTCCACGAGTGATGTTAGTCATCTCGCTGCGAGCATCTGAAAGGGCTTTTTTAAATGTAACTAATCCTGATGTATCAACCTGAAAACCAAGTGTGGCAAACATTTTTGCTATTTGCATATCTCTTATACCTTATTATTTAACCACAGTTTGAGTGTGTTGATGCACCTACCTGTCACCCTTAGCCTTTTCTCTCTGATATTGCTCGTAACTAATAAAGTCTTCATAGTTTTGATATTCAATTAAGTCATGAACATCAGCTATGGTCATTTCATATTTAAGCTTTAATAACAAAGATGGCTTATCTTTAGTGCTGGGGTGAGCCATTACATTAAGCCACTCAATAGGCATAGAGTAGTTATCAATTAACTTCTTTTCTTCTTCTGTGTTTACCCTCGAAGACGAATCACCTGTTATTCTTTTGGTAAATTCGTAACGAGTCGTTGAAAAGATTCAAGGTAGTTTAATTTAATAACTTCAACAAATAATAAGATAAGAGAGTCATAGTTTTGAGCAAACTCATTATCGAAATCAATACGTGAGTTGTTTACTTGAACATCAGCTACCATATCAATGATAAGCTGTTCTACTTCTTTGGCATTCTCACCAGTTAATAGTTTAACTAATTGCTCTACTACTTCTTCATCGCCTTTACCTTCGTTAAGCATAAAACCAATAAAAGGAAATACATACTTAGTTAGGCGAGGTAAGTAAGACCATCCTGTTAAACCCTTAAAGGCGTTAATCATATATGCTTTGTCATTAAGACGAACTACTTTTTGACTTTGTACTTTTGTATCACTCATTTCTATTCCTAAAATTAATTACTATCTTGTGGAGGTAAGGGTTCTAAAGGTAATCCACCACTAACATCGAAATCATCTAAGCTATTAGAATTGATATTTCTACTTGGTGTAATGATAGTACCTGTTTCTTCATTGATTGTTGATGTCTTATTACTTCCTGCATCTTGAGGTCGTGCACCATATTTACTGTGTATTTGGTTTTCATAATCTGTTGGTTGGTCTATAGAACGAACACCTGAGAACATAGGTTTAATACCAAACACCACTTCCCTATCACCTGCTTCTTGTTGCATACTTATTTCAGGTAAGCTTATAATCCAAGCTCTATATACACTAACAATCCTTTCATTCTCATGCACAGATAGATTAAACCAACCTCTACTCAATTGCTGCTTAAACGCTAAGTTTCTTAATACACTTAAACTTTTAGCTGTAGGGAGAAAGGTAACAGTTAATGTTCTTTGTTCTATTGAGTGATAGTATGTTGTATAGTAGTAGTCAATACCTGTCTCTTGCCTTGTGATAACGTCAGCATTCAACGAAGATGATACAACGCCATCTAATGTTAATCCTGCAACAATAATAGCATTCTTAGACGCATTGTATGTCTGTGTTTGTCTAACAGCGTATGGTTCTGATACGTTAAGAAGCTCTTTTGCCTTCTCTTTAATTTCCATTAATATACTCAAGACAGAACTCCTTACGTCCTAGAATAACTCTTTAAGTTTTTGTTCTGCTTGATTAATACCATCTTCTATCATTGTTTCTACATTAGTCAAGTCAATACCTGCTAACTCTGATAGTTCAATCAATCTTATAGTAGCTCTTAGCGAGGCTGTTAGCCATGTTGTCTTATTAGTCCCTCTTACTTGGAAACTAGCTCCATGACAAATGAAAGACCATTGCCTAGCTGTTGATTCACTAAGAAACTCTGTGTTTGGTTCGGTGTCAAAGAAACACTCAGTAGCTTGGAATTGAGTACCACCATAGCTAGTTTCTTCTGATACACTGATAGGTATCTTTAGGTTAGAACCAGAACGCTCGTGTAGCTTCATAACAGTGTGTAGGAAGTCGTTAGATTGACTAACTTGTTCTATATTGAACGTAACTCTATAACTGCCATAACTATCAACGAAAGCTGTTTGCGAGCCATCCTGAGCCTTTCTAAAGGTGTTAATGCTTTCTAACCTTTCTATTGTAACGATAGTGTCTTTAGATAGTCCAACAAGCTCTACCCCAAAGACACGACATTTAACTGCTGATGGAACGTAGGAGTAGAGCATGTTATCCCTTTATCTAGTTATGCAATATTTGCATGTTGGTATTATTTATTATACCGTCTTCCACTTATCATCAATCTCAACACCTAACATTTCAAGTGACGCTTGTAGGTCAGGGTCTAATCTACCACTACCACCTAAGTATTGGTCAGCATTGGTGAGGACGATAATCCAATCACGTACAGAGGTATCAGCACCAAACTCATAAGACATTGGGCGCTTAACAAAACACTCAGCACTGTATGCAAATGTACGGCTTGATTTATCTGCAAATGTACAAGTGAAAATACCCTCTAATCCGCTAGGGTCTTTATCGTCAAATAAAGCAATAGCAGAAAGGTAATCATTACTTGCTGAGGTTTGGTCTAAGTGAACAGTCATACGTAAGGTATTATCTTTACTGTGTGTACGTACTGTCTCACCATTATTCAATGTCTTCTCTGACCATACTGCCTCTGGATACTCAATACTTACTAGGCTATCTTTAGCAAGACCACCAACGATATGTGAAGTATTTGATTCAGGGTGTGTAATAGCAATGACGATTGATGATGGTTTGTAACTTGCTAATTGACTAGCCATTTATATTCCTTATTGTTTAAATATTTAAGATTGTTTTAAGGCTAATCGTTTAGGTGTAAACCGTACCTTCGATTGCATCTACGAATAAGATAGCACCTGCAAGACGGGCACGGAATGTAATCTTACGAAGGTATCCGCTAGCACGTTCTTGTGAGGTAAGTTTATTAGCGTCAGGAACTTGAATACTGAAACCATCGTCATTAGTGAGTATGTTGTTGTTGACAGCTTCATTAAGAACACTTACAATCTCAGCACGGAATAGCTCGATACTAGAGTTGGTGTAGTTTAGACGGTCTTTGGTATATAAGACGTTCCATACTCGTTCTGATAGACGTACTTCTAACCAGATAGCACCTAAGATAACATGAATCTTTTCACCCCCTAATGTATTAGCATTACCCTCAATAGATGGGTCTTGTCCTACTTTCGTATAGAAGTGAGCATTCTTAGATTTAAGAACAGACATCTCAGTACGGGTGAAGGCTTCAGGAACTAAGCTAGTAAGTGATTTATGAATCCAAGTGTTACTTCCAATGATTGCACTAGCAAAACGTCCTACCCAAGCTGCTTCAGGAGCTACAACATCAGGGTCTTTAGTGTGCATACCAATAGACTTGACAAAACCCTTAGCTTGAATCTTAGAGAAGATATCGGTTTCAGTAGCTTGTAGTAGTGCATCAGCTTTGTTGTTAGAGAACACATAAACTGCTGTTTCTGCTTCAATGTAAGTAGCAATAGCTTCTTTATCAGTGTCATCTTCAGCATCAGTGATAAGGAAGAACCAGTTATTATTAGCTGATTGTAGTTTAGCAATCTCAGCAGGGTAGTCTACACCAACACCTTCTGTAATCTTACCAACTACTACACTACGTACTTGTGGATTCTGACTAAAGACTCGTTGAGCAGCTACATAGGCATAATCAGTGGTTAGGAAACCATCTGTAATCATATCAGTGGCAGAGGTGTATTCACGGTACATTTCACTACCGAAGTTAGCGTGAACTGATAGGATAGCGATTGTCTGTAAATCACGAATAGTCTTACTTGATGTTTCTCGATTAATGATTACATTGACAATATCTTTAATTTCTAGCATATATTTACCTTTTGATGGTATTGGTTGTGGAGGGTATTTCTTTATTACCTGTTAATATTTCAATGAACCATTAACTTCTACTTCTAGGATTGTGTGTGTGAGGTTAGCTGTGAACTTAACTTGCAGGTTGTTAGTATTTCTATCTAACTTAGTTTCACCTATTTTATACTGAGTGAATATGCCTTGTTCTACAGCTATATCTAAGATATACTTAATCTCGTTAACCACTAAGTCAATACCACCTTGAGTAGCATTAATCTTATTTTGAGTGTATAGTGTTTTCCACACTCTTTGACTAATAGCCCACTTAACCCAGTCAATAGATACTTGCTCATAGATTGGTAGGTTTTGATTAGTCTTTCCAGAACCTACAACAGCCTTGTCTTTGATTACAATAGAGCTTGTATTACTTAGAGCAGGAATATCTTTTTCAAAAACAATATCTGTCTTGGCTAGATACTTATAAAGCCACTGAACGCTACTAGGAAATTTATTTCCACATAAAGCAATCCAAGCTGCTTCAGGATAGGCAAGCCTAGTCATTTGTAATTGAGAAGCTGTTGCCTTGTCTAAGTCTATAACCTCATATCCTAGCTTATAAGCACTGTTTATATATAAGTTGTCTAAGGTGATTTTGTTGTCTGTTACAGAATCAGTAGGTATCGTACTTTGATAATAATGAACAGTCTTAGTGTTTACTGATGAGCTAGTAGGTGATGAATAAAACAAGAGTTTATAAGGTTCAAATGCTATGTGATTAGCAAAGGTATTTATAATAGTCTCATCTTTACTATCAATGACAATGAAGTAGTAACTGTTGTTATCTGCTGCATCAAAAGCTTGCTGATAGGTTTCGTTACTTCTCTTAGCTCTAATAGTAATAGATTGAATACCCTCTTGAGAGAATACCCCAACACAGAAGTTATAAGCTAAGCTAGTTCGGGAGTAATTATTATCTAGTAAATCTTTTAGTTTACTTACAACAATTTCTCTAGGGGCTTCATCGTTTTCAGTTATGAAACATAGGTTGTAGAAAGCTTCACGTTCTAAACCTAACATCTCAATCGAAATATCTACATTTACAGGTGTTAAGTTTAAAATGATATTCTCCTACATTATCTTTGCAACAGTGACTTCAATGTTATAAATACTAATCTCTCGTTCAAACGTCTTTAGCCTGATTGTCAAACCATTGCTTGATAGAGCTGTATCACCATAAATCATAGCATTGAAAATAACCTCTTGAATCTTACTGTCACCACGTAAGGTCTTGTCTTCACTAAATGGAGTGTCTGTTGTAGCTTTACTCATACTGAGGTTGATTGTACCTGCTTTTGCTGAGGCAATAACTTTAAATCTAACACGGACGTTGTAATACCCATTGCTATCTGTCAGTAAGTATTTCTGCAATACAGGGTCATAAAACTTAGTGATACCTGTAGGCAAGTTTTCTAGCTTGATAGTAGCGTTATTAGGTAATACTTGCTCTGTATTTATAGCTACATTCATAGGTGAGATGTCAGTATATTGACCATCTTTATATGTTCCCCAACCTTGTTTCTTAGGTGGCAAGGACGATGTTACAGTAGAGGCATCAGTGTTAGTAACTAAGATAGACAAGTCTTCGTTATAGCTAATGCTACTTATCTTATTAGCTGAGTCACCAGAAGCGCCTGTTTCTCCCTTAATACCTTGTATACCTTGTAGTCCACGGATGTTAGTAGCATTTAGGATATTAGCAACAATACCTGTTCCACTTAGATAACCTGTGGTTGTGGGTTTAGTACCTGTTCCGCCAATCCACTCAAATAAGTGCAATACAGAATCTTCACCTCTAGCCACTATCCTAAAGTTAGGAGACCAACCATTACTGCCGTTAATCCCGACATCACCTTTAGCACCTTTTAATGAGGTAATCCATTGAGGCTGTGTTCCAACAAATCCGTTCTGAACAGCTACTTGGTAAGCACTTAAACCGTCATTACCATTTGCACCATTAATTCCATTAGTGCCGTTCTTGCCGTCATTACCTGCAACACCTTGTTCGCCTCTTTCACCTTTAACGTTTGTAGTTAGCCAAGATTGGAAAACAAGCTTAGTCATAGCTCTAGCTTTACCATCATCAACTATAACAAACCTATCGTTGTCGGTAAAGTCTACTTCATTCATAACAGGTAGGTCGTTTAACTTTAACTCTGCCATATCTATACCTTATTTTGCCTGTTTATCAATCACGATATTACCTGAATCAACACCTTCTGTTGTACTGGTGCTACCTGTTATGTTAACTCTATCTACTGAGAATACTTTATAATCTTCTTCTACTTCAACACGTAAAGTTAAGTCGATAATAGCTCTTTTGTATGGAACACCACTAATGGGTTGGAACTGGTGTAGTATATCTGTTGCTGAAACTAATGATAGACCTTGGTTAGTAAAAGCCCAATCAATCAAGTCGCTATGAATCCCATTCTCAAAATGTCTAAACCATTCTTGTGCAGGGTCATCTTTCTCAGCATGTAGTGTTAAGCTAAGTGTATATTCCTTTACTTGAAAGATATGCTCTTTTATATTATCTTTATTGTGTATTATACTCTTATATGGTAAGCCAATCTTTCTGTGACTAACTACATTAAATAATAAGTAAGGTGCACGAGGTTCTGTTTGCTTAAGCGTTGCAATAACAAATGTAAGACCATCAGGTCTTGTAATTTTGTCGTAAATAGGGCAGTCTGTGTCTCTAAGGGCGTATATAACTAATTTCTCAATGTTCATATAATCCCTTATGTTATGTTCTCAATATCACCACCAATACGGGGTATATTGGAATCATTGTATTTAATTGCTAAAGACTCGCAATGTTCCCCAAAGTTACCGTATGGTCTTGAAACAACAACCTCCCACAAACCACCTCGATAGATAACAACATCCGCTTTTAGGGGCATACCTACTCCGCTTCTGGCAGTGTATAACCAGTCATTACTAAAGATTGTAATAGCCTCTTTATTTCTATCACCCTCTGGTAATAGTTGTGTTCTGTATGATGCCATACTAGGTTGTATATTAGCTTTGATGATAATAACCTCGCTAGGAGATTCTATGTATTCACCATCAATGTAGTCACCTTCACTACTAACCCTTATAACTCTGTGAAGCTTCTTTCCTAACGTTGTAAACGACATTCTATTACCTCACAGTGTTCATGCTTGTTCTATATACTTTAGATTTAAAGTTCTCAATCATAATGCCACTATCATCCATTTGATAACTGTGTCCTTTCTTAAGAACAGTGTAGCCGCTAAGAGACTCGAAGTTCTGTCGTAAGACACTCTCGCTATAATCTTTGACGAGTTCTACAGCTAGTTTATTTAAGTTGGTAATCGGATTTCTATTATGAACAACATCAGAAAATATAGTAGAAAGGTTGGTAGTGTAGTTATTTTTAGTCATTGCAATAGATTGTCTGAAGTAAGGACGAGATGGTATTGGTGGTGTTTGAGGCGTACCTGCCTTACCATACTCTTGCCAATGAGCTACTTGAGCAATTGGAATACCTTTATTATCACTAGAGGCAGGATAAATCTTACCGTCAATCCAGCCATATCTAATGTGTTTCTTAGTGATACCTTTACAGGATTTCTCTAGTTGTTTTAAACCACTTATATCAAGTTTGACATCAACAGTGAATCCCATAAGTATCTCTTTAGATTATTTGATAATTCTGTTCATATTTCTTTTGTATAACCATTCAGGACGTTCGCTATGTTGTCCTCTAAAGAATACAGAATCAACTAATTCAGGATTGTTCTCATAGTAATCAACAGCTTCTATGAACACGCCACCAACATATACAACAGGTGCTCTACCAAGTAGAGATGGGTTACTAATACGTTGTTTAAGCCAATCTAGGTAGTTCTTATACCTTTCACCTAAGTAAGCTTCCTCTTGCCCTACACGTTGCCTGAAGCCATCTCTAGCAAACTTAGCTAGGATAGCCATACCAATATTCTTACTAGCTACATCAGGTTTATCAGGAAACTTATTAATGAAGTATTGATAACTCTCATCACTTAGTATAAAATCATATTCGTCCATATCACCATACTCTAAACGGTAGGCATGGATAGGATTGTTAGCAGGGTCAAAGTCTGTAATACCCATATTATTTAATGGCGTATTATACATTTGTGTTATATCCATATCTTCCCTTAGAGGTGTGTCAGATAACTGTGTTATTATATATTTACATTTATTAATAATCTTTAATCTAAATCACTAATAGATGTAAAGGGGAAATTACTCTCCCCAATACACTTACTTAATTACTATCTATGCAGTAGTGACAGTGATGTCAATAGCCATTTCTGGACGTTGCATGAATGGAATCAAGTGAGTTTCTAGAGTGATGTCAGTGTGAGTGTCATCAACAATACCAGTGCTGCGAGCCAACCACTTAGTACCTGCCTGATTGAAAGTAGATACGTAAGGTGCAGGGCAATACTTAACTTGATACAAGCCAGTAACACCGTGTACGATAGTCCAACCTTTATTGGCAGCTACGATATCTACCATTGAGTTATCCCAACGGCGGAACTTCTGTGGGTAGGTTACGAATAGGAAGTTGTCCCAACGGAACTCACGGCGATAACCATACTGTGTACGTTGGTTGATACCCATAGAACCATTCAGAAGTGGTTGTTGTAGAGCTTGTTGACCTAGACCAGTAAATGCTAACTGATATAGAGCAGCAAAGTCAGGGTGATTAACAATAGAATTAAAGCCTGTTTCACCTAACACTACTTCGATAGTACCAACGTTACCATTGTAACCGTTAAGCTCAGAAATCTGATTAGCTAGAGTAGCAATAGATGCTTTAATATCAGCAGTAGGAGCAGCAGTGATAGTAGCAGTTGCTTGGCTAGTACCAGTGTTAGCGTATTGGTCAATAGCTACAGAACCATCACGAGGGTCTAATACCTTACCTTGAGTAGCGGTAGTCAATAGATACTCTTTGTTAGCAGCACCTACGTTAGCTAGACGGGTAAGAACACGTACAGTCTCTTCTTGATAGGTAGGAGAGTCTAGAGAGAACAAACCATTACTAACACCAATCAGGTCTTCTACATGAACACTGCCAACCTCTTTAAGGGTGATACTGCCCATAGTGACTAGCTTGTCACGACCTTTATCAAGAGCCATTGCCTCACGACCTACACGAGAGGTTAGTTCTGTCATCTTAGTATTGCCGTTATCTACCACTTTGTACATGTGGGTATTAGCAACAATGCCTTGCTCTGTGAACAAACCACTTTCTGCATACTGACCATACTGAGGTTGGATAACTTCAAGAGCAGGTGATAAGTCGATAACGGTGTTCTGATTTACTGGGTTGCGAATTGTCGCCATTTATAGTATTCCTTTATTATTGTTATTTATTAAGCAGGGGTATGTTGTTGGTCTAAGACTTTGAAACGGTTTTCTGTAGTGAACTTAGCGAATAAAGCTGTTTGAGCTTCTTCTGCCAAGTCGTAGAAAGCTGTTCCTGCAAAATCTAAATAACCTTTCTTAAGAACACCACGACCATCGCCACGAACGATTGCAACACCAACACCATTAGCTGTCATTGATAGTCGGTCGAAGTCTTGTAGAGTTGCTGGATTGGTAGGGGTATCTCGACCTACAAACACTGCTAGTTCACCTAGAGCATCGACACCTGCTTTATCGGCAGGAGCAGCGATAGCGGTAGCTGTCTTAGTAACGTAATCTACTTGTAGAACAGTACCTACACGAACTACGGTAGCAGGTGAAACTGTGATAGTGAATACTTCACGACCATAACCTACATCAGTATTAACTTCATAACCGAAAACGTCTGAAGGAACAATCTGAGTGTTTAAAACACCATTGATAACTGCCATATACTTTTTCCTTTAATGTATTTTAGTGAGCTTTACGATTCATCGTTTCGGCTGTTTTTTTAATCTGGTCTGCAATACTAAGTTGTAGATTAGATTCCTGACCCTCGCCACCTAACTCTGCAAGTTGTTGATTCATCTTGTCTTGAGAAGTAGCTAAGCTAGTAGCAATAATCTCAAACTGCTCATCTGATAAACTCTCAGTGGTGCTAAGCAATGATTCAACTTTATCGCTGTCTTTACCTAGTGCATCCTCTAGAGCCATTTTACGACTTGCTAGACGTTGACTAAGTTCTGCCTCTTGCATAGTAGCCATAAGCTCAGCATACTCACTGTCTTTAGCTTCTAGTTTGGCAGACATCTCTGCTAGTTGAGTTGATAGGGCTTTATTGTCTAGCTCCATCTTCTCTAGCTGAGCAGTCATAGTAGCCGTTAGGTCAAGGCTTTGGGTGTCGTTAGCTTCAATGACAGTTTTATCTTTTTCACTATTATTCATAGTTTCCTCTTTCGTTGTTTTACCGTTAAGAACGGAGTCTTGTTTTTCTTCTACACTTAATCCGTAACGATTGACAAAACTGTCAGATTGAGACTTGGAATTAAGACTTGGGAGGTAGGTATTGTAAAATTCTGATTTAGTCATAATCTTATCAATGAACCCTACAGCTAAAGCTTCTTCACTATCAAACACTTCTGCTTGTGTGTTTAAGACAGACTGAACGGAAAGGTTACGGTTAGCAGCAATGAAGTTACTAAACTCTTTACCTGTCTTATCTACTTTCTTTTGAATACTAGAAATGAACTGTGGGGAAAACTCACCATTCTCTGCAAAGGGAACTTTCTGTTCTCCATGACATACAAATTGTCGAGTAATACCAATATTTTCTAGCATCTTACTATTGTTAATTAGTTGGACAACAACACCAACAGAGCCTACTTCGCTATCTGGACGAGCAATGATTTCATCTGCAATAGAAGTCCAAGCATAGGCAGCACTAGCAGATAATCCGTCAACATAGGCATAAATCTTAATGTCTTTTTCTACAGCTAATTTCTTAACCTCAGTAGCCATCTCGAAACATGAAAATGCTGAACCTCCGCCACTATCTACATGGAGGACAAGTTCTTCAATACCCTCATTGACTTGTTGTAGGAACGTACTATGCAACTTCTCGTAAGAGGTTAGCTCCATACAGTCAGCATCAATACTTCCTGCTTTAGGTACTAGAGTTCCTGTGACATTAAGATTGCCACGTTTGCCGTCATTGGTAATACCTAGTTGACGATACTTACGTTCTAGTTGTTCTTCTTCAGATAAAGGTTGTCGTAATTCTGTTTCAACCTCAACATCTTCAAACGACTCTAAGTCCATCTCAATACCATTAGCTCGATTAACGAGGTATTGTGCAATGTTCTGTAAGTCATCTGCTAGAATCAACTGAGGTGTATTAAACACTTGGCGAGCTAACGTCAAGCTACCTCTTTTAAATTTAGCCATTAATTATTATTCCTTTATTTGTTTGCGAGGTTATCCGCAGAATTGTCCTTGCTACTAGCACTGTTACTCTGACCATTGAGTCCTCCAGTATCGCTTGAATAGCCTGAGCCAGACTTAGATTGAATATCATCTTCAACTCCAAGCAACTTCTTAAGCTCTTCTGGTTCAATATCTTCTGATACTCTATCTGGCAATCCTAATTCCTCTGAGATATAGTTAATATTCTTAGGAGTGATTGGGAATGAGTTAGTAGCTCTAGTTTGCTGAATAGCTTTAGCGAAAGCCTCAAAAGGAATTTCACGTAATTTACCATAGCGGATACGAGGTGTCTTAGTTTCGTCCCAACCATTTAATCTAAACAGGTGAGGGATTAAGTCATTGTTTAGGACAGTGAAAATCTCTTTAATACGATTCTCTACTAACATATTTAACATAGAGGTTTTCGTACTATCAACACCCTCTGCTATTTCCCCTGCAAACAAACATAAAAGCATCTCTTGCTTTAGACGTTCAATGATTGAGGTAATAGCTGTAATGTTAGATGATGATGCAGACATAAGGGTAAAGTCGAATAACTTGCCTCCTTGTCCTGTTTGGTCTTCTCTATCTGATGGTAATAGTAAAGAGGATTGTTGACCAATAGCAATCTTAGAGATACCTGTTCTAACAACACTATATAAACTGTTAGGGTCTGCTGCTGCTTCTGGTGTCATATACTCATTAGGAAGCCATGCAACAGGTAAGCCATTAAGGTTCTTACTAGCTGCAATACCCTCTAAGTCTTTATAACGTTGATAATCACGCCATGTATTGTATACATAAGCTAGTGGGGAAACACCCTCTGATTTACCATTGTTAGTTTCAGCTTTGAATAACAGGATATTACTCTTAGGAATAAGTAAGTCACCCTCAAACTTAGCACTTGTAGCCTCAGCGAGTTTACGTAGTGCAAATGTTCTGCTACCTGATTGTCTTTGAACAACACCAATCATTTCACGACCATCTTTATCATATTCAAAACGCTCTAAGCTGTTCTGAGGTCTGATAGGTAATCGCTTAATACCTACTTTACCATCATCGTATTTACTACCATTCTTATTACGTCTGATGTAAAATACTTTCTCATGGACAGAGAATCCATAGGTATTCATTGTAAGAGCTTCACGTAGAAACTCATCAAATGATTGTGTCATGTCATTACTATCTGTGGTAATACCTAAGCATTGCTCTACAAACTCTGCACGTTTCTTATGAGTAGGCGATTCATTGTATGGCTCTATATATCTAGGAACACGTACAGCGATAGTTTGTACAGCAGTGAGTGCAGCAGCAAGGGTAGTATCTCTACTCATCTTACGATATGTCTGAACACTATAGGGGAATTTTAAATCCTCTTCTTCATCGAATAGAGTGTAGGAGTAGTCGTAAATAGAACTTTCTGCGACTTTAGCCCCTATCTCTTTAGGAATAATTGGCGTTCTCTTTTTGACAGGGGCTTTAGCCATATTTATTTAGCCTTAAATTTATTGTTTACATTCTTAGTAGGGCTGCATTCACGGAAGGTAATTCTTTAGTTGTAGCGATAAGATTGAAAGCATCTGCTGTAGCATCCACTATATCATCGTGATTTTTAGAACGAGTGCCTGTGAAGGCTTCTAGTTCATGGAAAAACTTATTATTCCAATCACCTTTACTTACAATTACAAGTTCATTTTCAGATACGGATGCGAAAGGTAGAAACCTATCAAGTTTAGATTTATTAGAGCCTACTTTAAAGAATTTAATGGGTGTGCGTTCTTCAGCAAATACTCTTGAGAAGTGGTGTTTCTGAACCTTACCTGCGGATGCTGGCTCAGTTGGAAGATACCCTAGACAGTTATATCCATACATTTCAATATCTTTTCTAGTCTGCTCAACAAGCATGTGCTCTAACTCACCTGCTCTCCACCTACCATGAACTACATCTTCTATGATATATCTTCCTGACTTGGTTCTAGCAACAAGAACTCCTGCTGTGTAGTCTGGGTCTGGGTACGCCTCTGATGGAAGTGTTGAGGCTAAATCCCAAGCTCTAACTCGCTTGACAATCTCATCATTCTTAAGGTAGTCTCTGATATTTACTACAGGAGTCCAATCTCTTTTGAAGTAGCCGCTACTTTCCTCTCTTGCAAACCAATTGCCTTTTAGCAACCTTTCCATTTTAATACGTGGAGCAGAGGCTAGCTGTGCAACATAGTTGGGGTTCTTTTTCATCATTAGTGGGTTGTCTAATACTGTAGCTCCAATGAAACAAAAAGATTGAGGTCTACAGGTAGATACACCGTCTTCATCGACTGGGTAGAGGTATTTATGACTTTCATAAAGTTCTTCGTATGTATCAGACCAACGCATTTCATTACCAACACGTAAGAAGTACCTAGTGTTACCATTACGTTCTGGAATAGGTCTTCCCTCTACTAGCTCGTCACCTTCCATGCTACCAATAGGGTACAGATAATAGTCAGACAACCAATCACAAAGGAAGCTTTCTGGGTCAGGGTTGCACGTTAGCCATATACAAGGTTCAATACCATCTGATGTAGCACGTAGTCGAGTGATTAGCCACATAATCTCTTCTTCAGACAAATGGGTGGCTTCATCGACCATCGCACAAGTTATCTGAATACCCTGTACAGAGTCCATGCCGCTAGAGCCATCTAAACCAATAAAGTTTATCGTAGCGCCACTAGAGAAGTTTATCTGCATAGGTTGTTTGGTGTAGGTCATTCCACTATCGTATGCTTTAAACATACGAATAGCTTCTTCAAAAGCACCACCACCTTTTTTAAAGTCTGTAGCATTCTTACGTACAACATATCCAGAAAATAATGGGTCATCTACATACAGAAGAAACCTCATTAATCCTTGGAAAGTCTTACCACTCATAGCTGCGCCGCCGAAGCAAGTTATAAATGCTTTTGACTGAATGAACTGCTCTTGCTTTTTAGATGACGGTCTAAACAAAACACCATCTGAAACTTCTTCTTGATGATGTTTTTTGTTCTTATTCCTTTTACTCATTGCTAAGAAATCCTTAATAGAATTAACCTAGCAAAAGCTTTACCAAGAGTAATCTTTACTTATCGCTAGGTAAGTTTTCCGTAGTTTTATATCCTGAACAGCAGTCCTGCTCACATCTAACAGTTTATAGATTGACATAATCGTCTCTTTATTTTGTAGCCGTTCACAAATTTCTAGAACTTGCTCTTGTGTCAACTTCTTCATTGTAGGTATTCTAGAAAAATCATACTGCTCAGCGATGTGATTGTAATTAGGGTGGGTTGCACTTTTAAACCTTGTAAAAGTTTTTCTGTTGATTCCCATTAAGACTTGTATATCACAAGCTCGATAACCCTGTTCCATATACTTACAATATTGGTGAGCTTCTTCTTCTGTTATCTTGTACCTACCAGTAGTGCGAGAACCGAATTTACCATTTTGGGTAATATTCATAGATTGGTCTTCTAAGAATTGTCCTTTTCTGACATTCTCCATAGAGTGCGTATTATTCTCAGTGGGTGTGCACCATTCTAGATTATCTACGTGGTTATTATAGATATCACCGTCAATATGATTAACATGGTCTTTGCCAAAAGGTTTCTCTAAGAAAGCACAAGCCACTAATCTGTGAACCTTAGTAACCTTCACTTTTTTATCGTAATTACTAAGAGAGACTCTAAAGTATTTATCATGGTGTTTTTTATTACTGTAATTGGTTAAAAACCTATTACTTGTATGAGACCAAACCTTCCCACAAGATGTTACTGCATATCTCTCAAAACCTAAAAAATCTAAACTTTGCATACTTCACTCCTTTATTAATTGAGTGAGTATTATATACCAAGTAGGTTAAACTTACAAAGGCGTGTTGAGTATTTACTTCAACTAATAGACATATTCGGGTCAAACCTACTTTGCATTATAGCTGAAGGAATCTTACCATCGTTACTATCTCTACTCTCAATCTCTGCTACCTCATGCTGCTTAATCAAGGTAACTAGCTTACGTTGTTTCATAACCTCTCTCTTTTCTGTCTCTTGAGAGATTTCATTAACAAGTCGCATATACATACCAAGATAATCTTGTGTAGCTTTTAACTTATCTTTAGGCTTGGTATCTTCGTCTTCACAAATAGCTACCAATGATAAATTCATCTGCTCAATAGCATATTGAACATTATTATTCATCTTAGCTTTCATAGAGCTAAATGTTTCTGGAAATGCCATGTCTATTCCTCACAACTAGATTGTCTACCTAAAGTATAAGCTTTCAATATATTGTTTTGTGTTTGCTCAAGATACTTTGTTCTCTCTACTTCTTTTTGAATTAACACATCGTTGTCAGCTTTAATCTTATTAAGATTGCTATCAACTGTTTCTAAATAAAGTATTGCACAAAGACCTACGCCTGCTACTAACAACATCTTATCATCAATCATTTAATGTAACACCTTGATATCTACTTTAACTAATCCCTGTTTGATGTCAGCTATCTTAGCAAAGGCAGCTTTAGATAAGTCTAGTGTTCTACCGTATTTACTAAATCCACCAGTATCATTAACTTTAACTACAACACTCTTGCCTGTCTCTCTATTGGTAACTCTTAATTTAGTTCCAAGTTTATGAGTGTTACTAGCACAAGTCATTTTATTCATATCGAATATTTCACCTGATGCTGTACGCTTTAAGTGGAATCGTTCCCCGTAGAAAGATGCTGTAGCTGCTTGTGTATTAATTGAAGCTAGTAGGAAAGGAATTGTTAGTGTTGATGTAATTAATCGAATAAGCAAATTAGAACCTATATATTTAAAATGGAGACACTTCATTCGCTTACATGGTAGAAGTGAGAACTGCACGATTTAATCCCCAACCATACTTCACTGTAAGCTGGGGTAATAAAAGCAACAAGGCAACTGGGTACTCCCTGTCCGACACTGTATAACAATGCTTAACCTTGTTGTGTCTGGGGTATCTGCTGAGGGTCGAACTCAGAATCGGCAAATTATGAATTTGTTGCTTTACCTTTAAGCTACAGATACTAATATAAAGTAGCTTAGTTATACAGCAAGCTAGAATCTGTAGGACACGAGTATGTTAACTCTATAACAAATTAGTTATGTGCCTTATTATATGTTCCTACTTAGTTATGCAGCAAGTAGGTAATCTGCTGTCTGATAAGGTACATGTTGTAAGTTAACATGCAGCGTCTTATCAGCTAATCTTATTTGGCTTAGCTACTTACTAATACCAACAATCTCACTCTCTAGCATAGAGATATATTTAACACCATCTACTACTAATGTAGCGCCTGCATACTTACCGAAGTATACTTTATTACCTTCTGCATATTTACTGTCTTTATGAAACTTCTCTACAATACCATTATAGACAATCTCACCTAGACGAGCTTTATTATCAGGGTCACTTGTTTCAGTAAGTATAATGCCACCTGCTGATTTATTCTCTACCTCAATCTCTTTAACTAAGATACGCCCATTAGGTGTAATTACGTTTAAAGCATTATCACTCATATACAAGTCCTTTTTAATATGTGTTATATTATATCAATTAATATATTTAGACAATAAAAAAACACCAACACCACATCTGTAATTGAATACATCAAACATATTATTAATTTTGTATTATATATATTTGAGATGGGTGTTGATGCTAGGAGAAATTGTCTAAGAAATACATAATGTAAATACACATTATATACTATTACTCATTGATATTACTTACTGTTTATGTCTTATTGATTTATACACTATATCATTGATATTTGGTTTGTCAATAGATATTATTACTATATTTGTATAGTTTGTGTAAAGATACTAATGTATTTATAAAAGACACTGTTGCATAATAGAGGTTATTATATTAATAGTGTTGTTGATGTTATTTATGTGTGTTTGTAATACTTTACACACTATCTAGCACGATACATTGGTACGTAGATTCAATAGTTATACCATATTGATATGTTTGTACCTTATTAGTGCTACAACCTATTAGAAATCATTTTATAAGGACTTAGCACATAACAACAATGATGTTTATAAAGAAACTATGATTAGTAAAATAGTATTGTTTATTGATAATGATTTATATTATTGAAGTATGTATTTGTAAGATTTCTTTAAAGATAACTGATGCACATAAATGATTAAAAGAAAAAAAGATATTTATTATTATTTTATTGTTAAAGTAATATTGTTTCTTGTCAGTGGTTTTGGTGAGAGTTTTGTCTGGCTGTCTTGTCTGGATATCTGTTAGAATGTCTTATTATTAAGTGCTAATACTAATTAATTAATATTTAAAATACTAAGTAATAAAGAATAAACAGGTGGAGAGTTGTATAAGAGCATCTGCCTGTAACCCTTATGCAGCAAAGGTTTAAAACAATTTTGTAAATACTATTTTTAGAGATTTAGTAAATATTAATTTATAGTAAAAATAACACTTGACAACCTTTATAAATATGTTATACTTAAATTTTACAATGAGAGGTGTTTATGACAAAAGTAGTAGAAGTATTAGATGCAATCATGGGTAGCGGTAAGTCTACTGAGATTTTTAAATGGATAGACTCTAACACCGATATGAGTTTTATTTACGTAAGCCCTAATCTTACTGAAGTAGACGTAGATGGTAGGATTCACAAAGAGGTTAAAAATGTAAAGTTTTATAGCCCTAATAACGATGATTCAGAAACTAAAGCTGAAAGTATGAATAAGTTACTTAAGGATAAAAAATCTGTTGCTTGTACTCATAAGCTGTACCTAGCTATGGATAATTACAGTATGGACTTAGTTTCTAGAGGGAATTACTGTGTTATATTTGATGAAGAGATTAATGTAATGTCAGAGTTTACAGGATATAGTTTTGAAGATATCCTGTGGTTGATGCAAGAGGGATATATTACTCGCAATGAAGATAATGGCTCTGTTGTGTGGGTAAAAGAAGATGATTTATTAGATTCAAACAAACACTGTTATTCTTATTTTAAGAACTTGTGTGATAAAGGTTCTTTATATATTACTAGGTTTGATAAGGATAGTGATAGTGCTAAGAAGGTAATGATGATTTCTCAAGTGCCTGTTAAGTTGTTAGAATGTGCTAGTCGTGTTATTGCTATTACTTATATGTTTAAGGGTAGCATGTTAGATTCTTTCCTGAAACTGAAAGGTTTTGAGTCTAAGCCCTTTACTGATGTACAGGTTACTATGAGAAAACCTAGTTACTATAAGAATCTCATCACTTTAATTCCACCTGATAGTAAGACAAAATCTATGTCACTATCATCATCTTGGTGGTTCAATAAAGCTACAGGAGAAGATGTAGTTGCTGTTAAGAATTACATACTTAGAAATGCAAGAAAGTATGCAGGAACACCTGATAATCTACTATTCACTTTACCAAAAGATAGAGTTAAAGACCTAAATAAGCATAAGTCAACAAAGACTGTTAATCCTATTGGTTTCGTGTATCATAAGAATGAAGAAGGAGAAAAGGTTCATAATTGGCTTGCTGCTCAAACTCGTGCAACAAATGATTATGGAGAAAAGAGTACAATGATTCATTGCTACAACAGATTTCCAATACATACTGTAACTTGTTATTTGCAAGACTATAAGCAACCTATGGATAAAGATGTTTTTGCTCTATCAGAGCTGTTGCAGTGGTCTTTCAGAGGTTGTGTGAGGAATGACAAACCTATGGTATTGTGTTGCGCTAGTCAAAGAATGTATGATTTGATGCAGTCTTGGTTAAACGATGAGTTTATTATTGAGGAAGTATAATGGGTAATTTCAGTGGGGATTTAAGTTTTGGACAAGTTTGGATTGACGAATACAATAATGAATTGAAAATAATTAGTGTTAATGATTCGGAAGTAAAGTTAATAATGTCTGACGGATTTATTGTGACTAGAGATATTTATTATTTAATGTGTGCATGTGAGTATAAAGGAGAATTTAATGAGTAAGATTGAATTATACAGTGGCGATTGTTTGGAGGTTATGGACAAGCTGATTGAGCAAGGAGTGACAGTAGATGCAATTATTACAGACCCTCCTTATGGAACAACAGCTTGTAAGTGGGACAGTGTTATTCCGTTTGATGAGATGTGGACAAGGATTAGTAAGTTAATAAAACCTAATGGTGCTATTGTATTATTTGGAAGTGAGCCTTTTAGTAGTGCTTTGAGAATGAGTAATATTAAAAACTATAAGTATGAACTTATTTGGAAGAAGTCTAAATGCGGTAGCCCATTCACAGCAAAGTATAAACCGTTAACTAAACATGAAAATATTTCAATATTTGAAAAGAGTGGTAAAAAAACTACATACAACCCACAAATGGTACAAGGTGAGCCATATAGCAGAACTTCTAAAGTTGGAAAAAATAATAGTATGGGTTTTGGTGCAAAAGAAGACTTTACTTATGGTTCTAAAGATGGGCTAAGACACCCAGATTGCATATTAGAATTTCAGCAAAAATGGAGGAGACAAGACCAGATACACCCAACACAAAAACCTGTGGCTCTTATGGAGTACCTAATAAAGACCTATACTAACGAATCTGAAATAGTGTTGGATTTCACAATGGGGAGTGGCTCTACAGGAGTAGCTTGCAAAAACCTCAATCGTAAATTCATCGGTATTGAACTAGATGAATCCTACTTCAACATTGCCAAAGAACGGATAAATAACACATAAGGGATATTATGAACAAAGTAACAAATAAAAGCCTAGACTACGCTGCAAAAGTACATTATAATAAGCACATAAAGTTAAAACATACTAAAGACAGATATATGGAAAACAGGAGTAGTAGGAACTTTGATGAAGTAAAGAGGATGAGTGAAGATTTTGATAGGTTTAATGAAATTTATATGAGTAGACTAGAGAGGTTTTATAAATGAGTAATTTTAATGAAATTAGAGAGAGGGAGCTTACGCTTTCAAAGTCTAGAGTAGTTTTTCAAAGAGGCTCTTTTGATGATTATTGTGTTTATGTTATTAGTTCATTAACAAAGGTTGCACCACTAGATTTAGATTACTTTAAATTTATGAAATACATAGCAGATAAGGTTGGCAGTACAACAGTATATAATTACTTTGTAGATGTTTACGATAAGACCTCCAAAATAGTTGTTTCAGAGGTTTTAGATTTGATTGTAAAGCAAGCAAAATCTCTGTGCGTATCAGAAAGAGATGCTATGATTTATGAAGGGTATATGACGGTTATATATTTCGCAATGGTGGCAGAAGAAAATAAAGCCAACACTAAATTAGGAAAAAGGATTAAAAGGCTGGGTATGTATGAACTAATTATGTTGGAAAAGCCTCCTCATATTGCTGCTAATAGTAGTCGAGGTGTTAGATGGAGAGATTTAGATAAAAAGATGGTTGAGTACGGATTTTAGTGCTTTTAATGAGGAAGTACATTTGTAATAGAAAACAAAGGAGTTATAATGTTTCTAGAGATAAGAGAGATAGAGATTGGTGAGAACTGGTTCAACAGGGACAGTGAGAATGTAGTTGTAGTTGATGATGTGTTTATAGAGAAAGGTATTGTGCGAGTTGAATATTATTATTTAGAAGGCGATGAGGAGTATCCATATTGTGTAGCAGACCTAGAATACTTTATAAAAGAATATATAAGAATGCCATATAATGTTAATGAGGGACGAGGTTATGAGTAACAAAGTACATTTTAAAGGGGATAGTATATGAAAAAGGTTTTTACTAAAAGTGAGCTATTGTGTACAGGGTTGCCTGAGTCAGCAGTTAAAAATGTAGTTTATGACGGCTGTAGTGTTTTCAATATACACGAGATTGTGTTTAATTATGAAGGGAAATATTATAAAACAAATTACAAAAGTAAGAAACAAGGTTTGATGTCTCCTTGGCTACACAATAGCACTATCGAGTGTGTAGAGGTTAAGCCAGTAGTTGTAACAACTACAAAATGGGTAGAGGTTTAAGATGAGTAACAAAGTTCATTTTGAAGGAGCACCCGATTGGGTTGCTAGTGGAGCTATTGATAAAGATGGGAGTCTTAACTGGTATAACGCTTATGCCTGTCAATTAGTGATTAATGAGTGTGGGGGAGAACATGGGATTAATGCTTATGTTGAAGACTTGCCAAATTATCCTGACTGCTTAGATAGATATATGTTTGTAGGTATGGGGCATAACACAGATGATTGGCGTGATAGTGCAGTTGACAGAGGATGCGAGGATTTCTAATGAATATTTATACAATGATTGGAGTATTAGGATTAATTGTAGTAGTGCTAATAATCTGTCTATTCTTATATCCGCTTTGGCTACTACTAATCAGCTTGCTAGATACATTTGTAAACAACAGATTAGTAGAGCTTAATAAGCAGAAAGACCAACTGTGGTTAGCTGTTGAGGATTTATATGAAGCCACAGATGACTTAAAAGAAAGAACGTGGGATTATGACGATAACAGAAAACAAGTTAGAAAGTTGACTAAGGAGTTATCGGAGCTAGAGGAATATGTGCTTAATGGTGATGACGAAGACAGTAAATCAATCTTTGCAAAAGCTGTCATTAATGAGAGTAAATATTGATAAATAAACATTGACAACAAATAAGGCTAGTGGGATAATGGTGTCAACAAATACTAGCTTTAAATTATTAGGAGAGAGTTGTGAATAGTACACTAAGAAATGAAAGTGATTTAGGTAATGCCTATACAGAGTGGTTGAAATTTAAAGGGTGGGGTAACGGTAATGAGTATATTAGATTTGGGCAGTTTATATTCAATAATTATGATTATGAATACGAAAATAGTTATAATATAAAAAGCGAGATAGATGCTTATAATTTAATCTTAAAAGGTTTGATGGAGGAATATAATGAAAGCAAGTGAGTTTATTATTCATCTACAACAGATGATTGAGGAACATGGAGATTTACCATTAGCTTTGATGGAGATTAGTCCTTCAGGTTACGACCACCACTTTGTAGAGATAGATGGTGTTGAAGCTATTATTGAACTACAACCTTATGAGAAGTTGTTTGATGGTAGTGATAAGTTATCTACTGAACGTAAAGTATTTTTAATTGATTGAGGAATTGTAATGGCAGACTTCTTGTATAGCTTTACAGGTGATGGTGTGTATGTGCTTCAAGTCACAGGAATAGACAAGAACAAGTTAAAAGAAAGACAAAGATTTAGTGTAGTGAATGGAGCTTGGGATGGTTTTTACCAAGATGGTATTGTCACTTATCCAGTAGGAGATTGGAGACACAAAACAAGTAGAAATATGGAGGTGTACTTAGGGTTTACATTTGAAGGACAGCTTGAAAAATTTGAATATAGGTATTATAATTATGTAATATACAGGTTTGAGAAAGATATTCTAGGACTATACAAGGAAGCAAAATGAGTGATATATTTGTAAACATGCACAGAGCAGAGGTTTTCCAAAGTTTTATCTTACAAGACTGTTTTAAGTGGGATTTCGGAAGACCTGCTGACGTAGAGAGGCTTAAGCAGTGGGAGGAGATATTTATCACGGCTTACGATGATGTTATTAACAAAAAGGTTGGTGGGGATAATTGTGATAGCTATATTAAGTGCAGAGAATATGTCTGTAAAAACTGGTAAGTAATTTAGGAGGTAATATGAGTAAATCAGTAGAAAGAAGTAGAAACAAATTGTTATACGATTCAGTGGTGAGGGGTATTCTAGAAACAGAATATAACCTAGCTTATGATAATAAGAAAATATACCTAGTAGTATTATCTGTATGGGTTTATGAGTGTATTACAGAACACCTAAAAGATACAGTGTTTAGTGTTAGTGATAAATCGTTAGAACAGGGAGTTACTATTGCAGGATATGAGGTAAAGGTTATTGAGGACTTAAGTTATTCAGAACCAATACAATATATTATTAATTAATTAAAAAACTGTTGACACCACTATCTATATTACTTATAATTAGGCATAACAAGGAGAAACAATATGGCTGGTGAAATTACAAGTAAACCTAAAGTGGTGTCAGTGTTAGATAAGTTATTCAACATACTAAACCTAATCAATACCTCAGAGATAGCTCTAAGCTCTTATGATGTAGCAGAAATTACAGGTTATAATCAAAGGACGGTGCTGAGGTATTTATCAAGGTTAGTGCAAGAGGGTTTGATTGACTTTGGTGTAAGAATGGAAACTGTAACTTATGACTATAATCGTAAAGAGGACAACCAAGTATTTGAATCTAAAAGACCAAGCAGCACTTATGAATATTATAGGTTAGGGAGTAGGTGATGAATGTAATAGTTGACTTCGAGTATGGTAAACCTGTTATAATGACAGCACATAAATACGGTAAACAATTTATGAAGTCTGAGTTAGCAGTGAGGATACCTGCTAGACCTCATTACGATAAAGGAACTAAATATAGTTGCACAGAGTTACAGTATAACAAGTGGTTAGATAAAACATTTAATAAGATTGAGAGAGCCATTCTAGCTAGTTTTAAAGAAGGCTTGTATGGCACAATTAACATTGAGATAAGAGGGTTGTATGATGATTGAAATGAATGTAGATAGTATTGTTGATATGTTGGACTATGAGAATGAAGATTATCTAGAGGATATTGACGACTTAGAGAGTTTTGATGAGTGGATTTCTAAGTGGGATGAAGATGACGAGGATATGTTATGAGTTGGAACTCCTTATCAGATAAATGGCAACAATACTTTATAGACCAATTACATCGTACCGCCAGTATGTCAGAAGATGCTAATACAAAGGTAGCAGCAATGATTATAGACACTGAGGATAAGGTTGTAGTATCTGTTGGATATAATTGCCTACCTAGAGGTGTTAAGCACTCACAGGAACGTTCTGAACGCCCAAAAAAATATCACTACGTATCTCACGCAGAGGTGTCTTGTCTTACTAACGCATTGAGACTTAATGTAGCAGTAAAGGGATTGACGATGCTAGTTAATTTAGGCTGCTGCCCTAGTTGCACATGTTCTATTATTAATAGTGGTATTAAAGAGGTAGTAACACCTGAATTAGATTATGAGCATATTAGCTGTGGTGGCGTATACCAACATAGTGTTGCAATGATGCAAGAGGCAGGTGTTAATTGGATATTCGATAACAAACTAAGGAATAAACATGAGTGATGATTTAGTAGGTTTTATGTTCTTTATGGGGTGTATAACAACAGTAATTTTATATGGAATGTATTTGTGGGGTAAGGATTAAATAAAACAAAATAGTCGTTGACAACCTAAATATATAAGCTATAATAACCAGACAACATAACGTTGTATCAAGACAGAGCGTATGATACGTTTTGTACCAAAGACATATAATATGTCATAACAATCAAAGAGGTAATAATGAGCGACAATACTGAGAACAAAGGTAAGTTAGAGCAATTTCATTTACGTGGTCGTAACTATGACGCTGTAGTACGTCAGCTAGTAGAGAAGTACAATGCCAGTGAGGGTTGGGCTGTAGTACGAGTTGTTCCATCTATCTTATCACTAGATGTTTATCTAGAGCGTAATGCGGAGCAAGGTAATAGTAAAGCAGCAGCTAAACCTACTGCAACCAAACCTGCTGAACCTAAAGTAGAAACTAAAGATAAAGCTAAAGTTGATGTGGAGGTTGTTGATGAGAAAGAGAAACAGACAGTCGCTAAGAAAGCAGCAACAACGAACAAGACGGCAACGAAGAAATAACGTATTCTATAGAGTATAAGTTATTCAACATAAGCAAATAGTAAAACATAAGAGTGTTGCTTAGATAGGACGCTCTTATTTAAAGGAGATATGTTGTGACTATTTTAGATAAAGCTGTAAACGAACAACCTAGTAAGATTGCACGAGTGATTAATGGCGTATCATATATGATGAGTAACTACCATACGCAAGCACAGAAAGATGAATTAGCACAGATTGTTAAAGATAATAAGCAAGCAATGAATGACTTGTGGAAAGAACGTTACGGAAAAGATTTAGAAATGAACTTTTATGAAGGAGATGAGTGATGAAAATTGAAGTTGGAAGTACGTGGGTAAATAAAAATGATTTAGATAATACTGTTACTGTAGATACAGTAGGTGCTTTTGCCGTAACAGGTCATAGTGATAAAGATGGTTTGTATATGGCTAATATTAATGACTTCTTACATTATTTTAAACCACTACCAGATTCACAACATGAACCGTTGAGTGAGCTGTCGGAACAAGAGTTTGAGAATATTATTGATGAAGCTTTTGAAGAGGGTTACGCACAAGCATATAGTGAGTTACAAACAAAGACTGAACGAGAACGAGCATTGCAAGAGAAAGCATGGGACGAAGGTTATGACCAAGCTATTGATGACTTGATTGAAGCAGGTGTTATCGGAGAGGAAGAATACCCAGATGAGGGTTTTTCTGACGAATGTTACTCAGAATACGAGTTTGGTGATGTAGAGGATGATGAGGAAGAGTATTGTTTCTCTAAAGAGTTAGATAGGATTTTGAATGGTGAGTTTAATTTAAATAATAAATCTACTAGAAACAATAAAGAAGATTTAGTAAACAACCCAAGCCATTATAATTCAGACCCTAGTGGCGTAAAGTGTATTGAAATTACACGACATCGTAATAATAATATTGGCAACGTTATTAAGTATGTATGGCGAAACGGTTTAAAAGATGGTAATAGCGATATTCAAGACTTAGAGAAAGCTGCTTGGTATTTGAATGACGAGATTCAACGCCTAAAAGGACTCGAAAATGGCTTGGAATAAACCTAATGTCGGAGAGATTTTTAAAAGTAATTTTGGAACAGAGTACGAGGTTTTGGAATACCTAGATTGTTATAATGTGAAAATAAAATTCCTAGATTCTTTTGGTTACGAAGGTTGGTTTCAGGCAGATGCAGTCCGAAGAGGTGGTGTGTCCAACCCTTATGATAAAACTGTACATGGTGTGGGCTATACAGGGGTTGGTGATTCTGCAACTGTGCTGAACAAAACAAGGCTAGTGGAAAGGGAGGCTTGGTTTGCTATGATGGCTAGGGGTTATTGCCCTAAACTAAAAGCCAAGCACCCTAAATATGCAGATTGTACTGTATCGGAAGACTGGCACTGTTACCAGAACTTTGCAAACTGGATGAAAAATCAAAGGTTTTATGGTCTTGGTTATCAGTTAGATAAAGACTTACTTGTAAAAGACAATAAAATATACAGTCCTGAAACTTGTATCTTATTGCCATCTTACATAAACCAGTTGATACAAAGAGATATAAAAAAGATAGGCACTCTACCTAAAGGCGTTGACCAAGTGTCAAAAAATAACTTTCGTGCTGTCTTAAAAACTTTGGGTGATACCACTAGGGTATCTGGTTTTGGAAGCCCAGAAGATGCTTATGTGAAGTATAAAGAAATGAAAGAGGAGTATGTGAAATCGGTTGCAGATTTGTGGTTTGGAAACATAGACGCAAGAGCGTATAAGGCTCTTTATGAATGGGAGTTGTAAATGGAAAGGTTATTAACATTAAACCGTTACCTACAGATTGAAGGTATCGAGTGATGAAGAAACGCAATTGGATATTAGTTGCTGATTTAATCTTGACATTCATTCTAGAAAGACGTAAGCTTAAAGTTCAAGAGAAGTTAGATGAGAAACAATCGGCAGCTAAAGATACAAAATGGAAGGAGGAATAGTGGTGTGACAGAATTAGAGATTATGTTGTCAGGTATGTCTGAAGAACGTAAGCAACGTATTCTAGATAAAGCTGACAGATTAGAAGTATTCTTTAAAGATGAGGTGGTGTATATGAAAGATAAAGACGAAGGTTGGGAATTACTGTTACCTAATGGTGATGGTATTATTGTAGACGAAACAACAAACAACAAAGGAAATAAGTGATGAAAAGTATTAATGCAGTAGTATTTGGTTTATTCGCAGCAGTATTGACCCTAGCTGGATGTCAACGTGCAGAGGCGGTAGATTTCAGCTTAGGTTATCAAGACAACCAAGTTATTGATAAAGAGGGTGTTGTAGCAAGTATTGGTACGCAAACAAAGAATGGTACACGAGTAGGTGTTAATACATTTAGCACAGAAGATAAGTTAGAGACCTATGGTGTGTATGTAGCCTCACCTATCCGTCTAGAGGGTTCTAAAGTGTTTATCACACCTCAATCGCAGTTAGACCACTATCGTGATACAGACAGCGTAGTAGGCAGTTTAGGTGCAGGTGTAGAGTATCACTTCACTAAAACATTACGATTTGAGGGTGTTGCACTAGCTCATAAGGGTTTTAATGATACAGATGTGAAAGGTGAAACTTACACTGTAAAACTTACTAAGACGTTTTAAATAGCCTAGACAGTCTAAATATAACAGCTAAAGCAAGGTCGTGATGCTTAGGCATTGCGGTCTTTTTTATTACCTAAATTTAATGGAGAGAACATAATGAATACTTTTAAAGGTCAAAACGCTGTTTACACTAAAGAAGATGTTGTAGAGTCATTGAAGATGCTGGCGGATGTATGCTACAGTGCAAGTGAACGAGGTAATTGGTGGCACGATATTGAGACAGGAGAGGCTTTAGAACGTAACAAGTTAGAAATGCTTATGTTGATTGTATCAGAGGTGTCAGAGGCTTGTGAAGGAGTTCGTAAAGGTATTAACGATGACCATTTGCCTCAATATCGAATGGAAGATGTAGAGATTGCTGATGCACTCATTCGTTGCTTTGATTATATTGGAGGGCATGGTTTGAAATCAGCAGAGGCATTTGCAGACAAGCTTATTTATAACGCTAATCGAGCAGACCACAAAGTAAGTAATCGTTTAAAAGAGGGAGGCAAGAAATGCTAGATACTAAAACAAGTAGAGACTTAGTTATTCTAGGTCTATTGAAGCTAGTTGCATTGACATTGATTAGTGCATTGAATACAGGTTTATCGTTAAGCATGTCGTGGAACTTATTCATGCCACAATACTTCCACCTACCTAAGCTGTCTGTGTTGATTGCTATATGCGTTAGTTCTCTGTTGTCATTACTGACTGTGGGTTTAATTGTTGTACAACGAGACAGTGAAGGGCTTCCCTTACCTGTTCAAGAAGATGTAATCGTAGCTAAGCTTATTTATCCTTGGCTTATGTTTTTAGTTATCTGGATTGCCACTAGCATTTACTATTAACTATAAAACACTTATTGGATAATAGATATTGCATGATATTTGCCTCCATTGTATACTTATGCAGTGGGGGTTTTTTTATATCTAAATTTAACTAACAAGGAAATGTAATGTCTGATGATTTTGAGTTATGTTGGCAAGAGTCTGTAGATGGTAGAGGTTGTTACTTAGGAGTGTATTTACACAATGGTAAGCCTATAGTGGATTTCTATCTAGAGAACTTATATAGTGATGGTGGGGTTAATGTCTTAACTGAATTGTCTTATGAGGAGTTACTTAGTTTGAACAATACAACAAAGGAAATGTTGAAAGAGTTTAAATAATGAAATAATTGTAATTACTTCCAGATACCACTTGCAATCACCTTAGTAATTTTATATACTGTCCCTACACCAACCAATTAAGAGAAAGATAATGTTTAATCTAAGTGTTCAAGAAATAGAAGAGCTTTGTAATAGTAATTCATTTAGAGTTCCTGATAATCTATCATCAGAGCAGTTCCTATATTGGGTTTCGTTATCAGAACAAGCTTGTGAGGAAATCAGTTGCATGAATGACCCTAAAGCTAAAGAGGAAATCAAGAGACAAATGATTGTTAAAAAGGTGTGGGATGATGAGCTTCTAAATATTGGTGGTATATCCTACTACTACCCTACAGATGAAATGAAAGTTAGAACGCCAACACTTAAAGATAGGTATAGAGTAGCACTAACATTATCCCCTACATCATCAATTAGACGTAAAGCTATTTTAGAGGGTAAAGAGGATATGTCATTGCTAAAACCATTGAAGTTTAAGATTAAAGATGCAAGTGGTAATATATTCAGTGTGGCTAGTAAGACTTGTGGTGAGGGTCAGGCGATTGTAGATAGTTTATATGGCAAAGGACATTATAAAGTGTCGCAGATGATTTTATAGGAGTAGCATAATGAAATACGATAAGATATTAGCAGTATTGAACAAACATCTACAAGATACAAATAGTGATAAAGAGTATCATGTTAGACCTAAGTTCAAGTTTAATTTAGGCGACAGAGTTTGTAGTGTATCTATTCAGGCTAGTGAGTTTGCTTATAGCTTCCCCAGATTAGGGAATATGTATAGATACAACGAAGTAGAATTAGGTTTTCCTAACTTTGATTTTACAGATAATTTTATTAGTAACTATGCAGAGTGTAAGGTGACACCAAGAGAGACAGTTTATCCTTATGTACCACTTGAAGAGTTAGCTAAGCAATTATGGGTGTTAGGGTTTATGCGAGGTGATGAATAATGAGAGAGTATTCTAAGGTTAAATTAGTTGTCCATGACAATACAATATTTATAATAGATGTTAAAGATGGAGATTGTATAGCTATTCACCCTGAAGCATGGGAACACATTAAATATAACATTGACCAACAGATTACAGATGGTTATTTAGACTACAAGGATGAGGATTATGAACGGTGACTTCAAACTTCTATACATTAAAGGTAGTAGTAATAAACGTAACCTATTTGTAGAGTATTTAATAAATATCGGTGTTAATGTAGAAGTTGTTAAGCACACTAAAGAGATTAGAGGTATGAAAGCGGAATATATAATCGTAGATGAATGGGTAAAGGATGGCAGAGATGGACACTAACAGTAATTACGTAAACATATCTCCTGAAGAGCTTATCAGAGTGGTTGATGTGTGTTTGGATAATATTAAGAGGCGCAGAGACAATAGAAACACCTATCAAAAGAAAGTATGGAGCTGGAGAAAGATGAGATATGTGTGGACAGATTATCTAGTGTATAAGAGTTGGGCTGCACATGATTGTGGAATTGTCACTAGGTTAAAAGAGTTAAGACGTATTGCTGTATCAGTTATGTTTGATAATGGTGTATTAGATAGGGATATTAAGCTGTCATTTATTACACACGATAACTTGTATAAGTGCTATAATAAAGACGATACATTTGAACCTTATGTATTTGGATTAGGATATTGATATGGATTATGAAGATGATTACCTAGATGGCGATTACATGAGTGATGAGTATTATGACGGACACTACTGTAGCTATTGTGGACTAGAGATGACTTTAGGAGAATACTTAGAACATGACTTAGATGTTTGCATGGAGGATTACTATGAAGATGACTTATAACACAGATTTAAAAGTATGGATAGACGATTACATTACACAGATGGAGTTTGAACAAGATGATGAGGCATCACTAGAAGAACAGGAATGTAAGGGGTATTTAGAAGACCCTTATGATTACTATAACTTAGGTGTAGAACATGGTGGTGTAGAAGCTATATTAGAAACATTAAAACTTGTAAGGAGTAGATTGTGAACAGCAATAAACTAAAGAATTATGTAGAAACTAAAATTGCATTATATCAGTATGAAGAAAGGATATCGGGTATGGACTTTTATAATATGGGAGTATCTATTTTAAAACACGGTGAAGACATAAGCAGTAATATGACATATTATGATGAAGGTTTTGATTGTGGTAAGTGTCAGGGTGAGTTAGATGCTTTAATGATGGTGTATGCTTTGATGGATAAACAGGAGTAGATTGTGAATAATTATAATATTACATTTCGTTCCCCTAAAGTGGTATATACTATGAGAGCCAATTCTTCGGGAGATATTATTGAACTATTAACCCCTATATTTAAGAATAAATACGGAGGTGTTCTTGATAATCCTTCTATTGATTATCTAGGAAACATTTTTGATGTAGTGTATAATTTATTAAAACTAGGAGTTTATGCCAAAATTATTGAAGGTGATAAGTTTACCGCTAGTAAAGACGGTATTGATATAGAGGTAGAATTGATTGACGGTGAAACGAAGGTAAAGAACGTGTCTAATCAAATTTTGTTTTTACTAAAAGAGACCAGAATAGAGCAAGAACGAATTTTTGAAAAGACAGTTAAATACAATATTGAACGTATGGGTAATTATTAGGAGCAGATTATGAAATACATTCTTATGCAATTAACGGCTTATGATTGTGGTCAGGAATATGAAATAGATGATTATAGCGTCTTATTAGAAATTGATAGTGATGGTGGTGGTAATGATGAACATGCTAGGAATGTTATCTCTGATTACTTAAAGGGTTTCTACGAGATTGATGAGCTACCTGAAAGTGTTGTTGACAATATAAAAAAGTATAGATTATCAGATGAGAGTGTCTCAATATTTGATGTAGATAGTGAGCACCATGAATTAGAGTATATGGAAATGGTACATGTAGAAGTAGAGTGGCAATATATTGATGTTTATAAAGGAGAGGATAGATGATACACAAACACATGAGTATTCCAGAGTTTCTTAACGAGCTTGATTTAGAGCAATTAAGAATGGTGATAAAGATGTCTAAAGATAAAATAGAAAAGATAACAGACCAAGAGAAGGTGGTGGTTTGGGTGTTCAGCTCTGGTGTGGTTAATGAGGGATTCTACAGTACAGAGGAAGATGCAGTACAAGCACTAAAGGATTATGTTATTTCAAAAGAGTATTCAGTACATGACACACTAAGAATATTTAAGACTTTTGAGTATCCAGAAGAAGCTAAGAGGCTTTTAGAGGAATAAAGCTATCAAATACAAATTGAATATTAAAGATATGGCATTTATAATATCCGTGATGGTGGCTATGATGCTTATATTGATGGGTTTAGATTATTTAGGTGTAGATTTATCAGTACCAATAGAGCTACCTAGCTCAGATGAGAATACAAGTATGTCACTATCAGGTGCTATGTCAGGCACAATTAATTAAACAAAGGAATAATTATGAGCAATACAGACAAACGCACAGCAGCTTTAAAAGAGTATCAAGAGAAAGTAAAGAGTGGTGAGATTGAACGTACAGTCCCTAAGAACCCTCTAGAGAAATGGGAGGAGGATAAGAAGTCATTACGTAAATCAGTAAATGCTCAATGCTTTAATTGCATGGGAGGTGTAGACGGAGATAATGTAATTGGTGAGATACGTAAGTGTTCCTCTAGGGTTTGTACATTGTGGCATGTTCGTCCTTATAAATAGATTGTAAACAAGTACCTCAGCTAACACAATAGCATCTATATAGCCTCTTTACACCAACCCCTATGCACTTACTAGGGAAACATATTTAAGGGGCTATTTAGGTGGGTTTTATAGTCGTGAGGTAATAGCAAATAACATTAAAGGTGGCGAGTATGAAAAGAGTAAGTTATATCAAAGATAAGTTATTGCTAACAGGTGAAGAGCTAGATGAAATCTTATTAAACAAAAGCAGTAAGAGTCTGTTTGGAATATACATGACAGTTACAAACTTCGATGATTATGGATACAATATATTTACAGAGCATGGTATGAATATGCACACAACACTTCCTGACGACAGAGAAGTTAGTGATTGTAAATGCCTGTACGATGTATTATTAAGAAATCCTTTTAGACTTAGAGAAGACGGCAACCTATTTTCTTTTATTAAGAACAGTCTAATATCAAGTAGGGATTTAAAAGAGGGAGAATTATTGTGAACGACATTATAACTTTAAGTTTCAATGCAGCAGAATTATGTGGTTTAGTGACAGCACTCCTATCAATAGGGGTGATTGTTTGGTTAAGAGTTAGGGAGTATATTACCGATTCTAGAATGAGGTTACTTACAGAGATTAACGATGATTTAGAAAGATTACAGAATAACACAAATACGGGTAAGAATTTCTCTATTAGTGCAAAAGATGCAAAAGGGTTTGTTGAGGCTTGTGCAACTGGTGAAGAAATAGATAAGATACTAGACCCAGTTTTCGATAAGATATACAAGGCATCAATTAAAGGAGACAGTGAGGTTTATGTACATGGTAGAGATTGGTATTACAGAGATAACATTAAATACAAAGAAGCAGCAGAGAGGTTGGAATCACTTGGATATAGTATTTGGAGAGGAGGTAAGACTTTAGGTGTGATTATTAAGTGGGGTGAATAGACAATGAAAGACAAGTATAATGAGATTCTAAAATCAGCTAAAGAGCTATTATACAATATGGACACAGATGAATTTCTAGATAAGTTTCTAAAGATACAAGAGAGTAATAAGGAGAAGGATATGTTCGTAATAGATATAGCAAAAGATTTTAGTCAGTTACCTCAAGGTAGATATCACAGTGATAATCCTGATAATGCAGAGGCATTGTTTATCCTTATTCAAGATGTATTAGATTACGAGGATAGTGTGGAGCTTAGGTTTAATGATACGCAGATAGCAGCAGTAGGTAGTAGCTTCTTAGACCAACTTGCTAGAATGGTTGTTACTTGGAGTTATCAAGATATTGTAATGGTGACAAGTGATAACGATTGGGTAGTAAGTAGATATGAGAAATATTTAAGTCATTGGGAACAACAAGGGGATAGCAAATGAGAACTAGAATTTATGAAGGCGATAGTGTAATAAAACTAAAAGAGTTGTTAGATAATTGCGCTGTTGATTACTTCCTATTAGAATATGAATATGGAGGGCTATTGTGGAAAGGCGATGAGAATAGATTCTTACTTCCCTATACATCGAAGACAGCTGTCAGCAACGGTTTCTTAGGGTTATTTAAGAAGTATAAATATGAGGTAGACACTAGAAAATTAATTGAACAATACTTAACAGGCGAGCCTTGTGACTTTTACGGTAAAGGAGATATTGAGATAGTTAGAGATTTATATAAAGCTATTAAGTTTGTTAGGGTATTAGGTGGAGAAATTGAGTTAAGTGTTAGAGAATTTGCAGTAGTGAGAGATATAATTATTTGGAAAGAAAGTGGTAATGGTAGGATTACTAAATAGGTGTTTTAAATAGTTTGAAAAATAATTTTGGCAGGTGTTTATAGGGGTGGGGGTTCTGTGGAATAGTTAGGTGGAATATCTGGTGGGGTTTAGGTGGGAGGTTGTGGTAGAGGTTTAGGTTTGAAAGTCCTCAGCTATTTCTAGCAGTGTCGAACAAGACCGTAGGTCGGGCATATTTAACCCCACTTGTCAATCAAAATATCACATATCTTTACCATACTTAACATATACATTTATATAATATCGAATAATATCTTATACCACCCCCACCCCTTGCCAAGCTTTGAGCTATACCAATTCGACATAATAATCAATAGATAATTACGTATCATTACATTATTATTTAGTCCTTAGACCTTGCTTTAGCTATCAAGATTTTTATATGGATACCGCTAGATAACTATTTTGCCATTCATTCATTCAAGTGTAGATGAGAACAGACAGACAGACAAGCATAGAATGGCGTGAGACAGTGTTGTAATAACATCCCTATGCGATAGTAGCTGAATGAATTAGAACGCCATACAGAGCAATACAGAGCTATATAGGATATTATACGATATATGATAATGTAGAGTGATTCATCAGACACAAAAAAGCCCATCAATTAAGATAGGCTATTGTGGCAGGACTTGTTAGGGGTTAATACTCTTCATCTACTGCATTGGCATGGTCTAATTTATGTATAATTAACATCGTTTCACTACTTTGATATACTGCATCATATTGCTTGGTAGTTTGAACCAGTGAATAGAATACTAGCCCTACTAATAACGCTGCTATAGTTACTGCCATTATAAAGTGATTCATATTAATAAGCCTCAATAGTGTAATGTGTTGGAATGTTATAAATCGGTTGGTCTTGTATTAACTCATATAAAACATCCCTTAAATCACTATTGCCATTGTCATCATAATTTACGTAATAACTACCATTGGGTAAACCTGCTATATTGTTAATATAAACACTTTCATCGTCTGCACCCGTTTGCATATCATCAATAGTTACTAACCCATCGTTAACACTGACTAGGCATTCAGTAGTAAACGACAAGCAAGCATCATCTACTAAGCTGTGGTATTGTATAGTCATTTCTGCTAGGTATAAGTTTAGGTCACTATCTTCCCCCATCATGTCGCCAAGGTTTGCATCATAGTTTACTGCTAAGATAAAAACTGGTCTAATTTGTAATGCTTGTTTAATAGTTAACATTGTATTGTCCTTTATATTATATTACTAGGTTATACCTTGCTTGTTAGTTAAGTCCTGACCGCGCATATCAAAGTCGCAATGCTAAGTATTTGTGGTATTTTATAAGGATAGTTTAATCTAACATCTTGCTTGGTATGTGTTTATTATATAGCCATTCGTATTTGATGTAAAGCATTATTATCATTTATTTTATAATTAATTATCACAGCTTAGTAAAGACTTTATATCATCATATTGTATATTATAGCTGTCGTTATCTATAACATACGTTCTACCAATATCACTAGGTAATGAGAACAACAATACATTATTATCAGTGAACATAACACTAAATAACTTACCATCATTATACATTGATAAATACAAGCCAATGTTACTTTGAGATAACTTAATATCACTTGTTTTATCATCGTTAATAGTGTTAATCAATTCTATTATTACGTTAAAATCTTCTATAGACTTATTATAAACACACTGGTTCAATATGGTTAATAGTTTGTTTTTCATGTTATGGTATCCTTATTTGATGTTTAAGTCGCTTATTAATGATAGCACCTATGCAAGCTTACTACCATTATAAATAATCTATCTGTTTATTGATAGTCGATGTTTAAGCAATTTATAATGTCGCTCAGTTGGCTATAATCATATCCACTAATAAAATCCATTATTTCTTCTATTAAGCTTGTTTCGTAGTCTGCACCTAACAAAGATGACTTTTCTATATCGTATCCTATGTTTAAATAATCCATAAAACTATGCAACATATTTTCATCATCTGTTATATTATCTTCAATGCTGGCAAGCATATCCTCAAGTGTAGCCACTGTTATGTCATACTCTGCTAGTTTATCTTCACTGATTAACCATTCTGCAAGCTCGCTAATGTCTATTGGGCTATTATCGCTTAGTCTATAATCAAAACTAACAGCATGACCATACCCGTTAAATGTAAAGTAATTCTCATGGTCTTTATAATCTTTATTGTTGGTCTGTCTAATTGCATCGTAAGGGGTTAAAAATAAATCATTAATAGTATGCTCATCATTATTGAATATTAATTCGTATCCATTATTATTAGCATAATCATTATATATTGATATAGTATCTTCATTATCCATATCAGTAATGACTTCAATAACTTGGTTTAATTGAATGGCTGCTAAGTCTTTATTTAGTGTAGTCATAATAATGTTACCTTATATTGTATTATTGATTAATTGGTGTGTTTAATACTTATTAATACTTGTTTATTCTGCCAAGGTCTCCAGCTCTGCTAATATCAAATATTACCACATGCTTGTAATGCCTAAATAAGATGATATCATCTGCCCCCATTTTACTATAGCTTTTGATAATAGTTAATCCGTGTTCGCTATCTACTATCACTTCATGCGCTTGTATTGAGACAGCTTTTTCTAAGTTAGGGCTTGTATAACGGTTAATGATTAGTAGGTTATTAGTGTTTGTCATTTTGTATTGTCCTATTGTTTGGTTTATTGGTTAGTATTTTAATGTGTTTAAGTCGATTATATCTAATACTTTAATTGTATTTTCTAATGAAGTATAACAGTAAAGCTCAATATCATTCATATATACGCCATAATCATATTTATCATCTGTACTAACTTGAATATTCAGTTTGTTAGTAATGCTTTTTAACAAGTATGGCTCTGCATTGTCTAAGTATTTCATAGTGGTTTTTACAAGGTCGTTATTTAGTTTATATAGCATTGGTTTATGTCCTATTGTTTGTTTGATAAAGGTTAGTAATAACAGTCTTTGATGCATTGGGTATACTCAAAAGCATATAATTCATTCTCTGCTATTTCTTGCTGTTCTTCAGTTAGTCTATATTCGTCTTCATAATCATCTGCATCATAATAGTAATATAAAGAAATACTATCAAAAAAGCCTATTATTTCATCTAATGTGAAGCTGTCTTTATATTCACTTACTATCTGCTCAATAACACATTCGTAACTGTAGGCGCTATCTAATTCTAGGGCGTGGCAATAGTGCCCGTTACGCTCTGTTATGATATGGTCTATTAATCTATTCATGGTCTTATATCCTATTGTTAGGGGGCTATCAGCTAAGCTGTTAGGCTAGCATATTAGCTTAGCTATGTTAGCCCCGTGTTATGTTTAAGTAGCTGCTGCTGGCTTGTATGGCTTGTTAAAACGCTTGGTATACAAAGTAAGTAACACCGTTATCATCTTCGTATTGTCCGCATACGTAAGTATTATCTTGTAAGTAATACTCTACAGTTTCAATTTTCTCATCAACACTATCGCAGTCTGTCATATCAATATCATAGTTGTTAATGATATCAGCTATTGATTCTTCACTATATTCACAACATAAAGCAATAACATCCATTTCTATATTAATTCCGCAATCAATAGCTGTCTGTTCTAATGATTCAAACAAGATACGTAAGCCTTTATAGCTAAAGTTATCCATGCGATTATAGGCTTTAAATTCGTTAATGAAGTCATTTTCATCAAATGTTTTTACGATACCAAAGTTAGTGTTAGTCATAATATTTCTCTTTTGAGTAGTGTATCATTATTGATACGTGGGTTAAAATTGCTTAGCTGTGTGTTACCTATTTTAGCATAACACATATTAAACAACTTATTTAAATATACTATACTAATTCTAAAATAAGTTTTTCTAATTGTTTAATACTTTTAGCATATTGATTCATATACTTTTCATGCAATTCTTCCTGCATAAATGAAGGGTATTTATTACAATTTTTATATTCTTCTGTCTCAAATCTTGCTTGCATATTTTGCATATTTACTTTAGTTTCAGCGATTTGTGATTTGTATAAAGCTACTAATGATTTGTTTGACATGGTGGTATTCCTTATTTATTAATCTTGCTGTGTATGTCTGCTATTATATAGATGTTACATAATACTGTCAACACTTATTTTAATATTTATTACGTTTATTTACTCATACGCTTGCATAACATAAAATCTATATATTTTTGAGCCTTATCATATTCGTTAAAAGTAGCTTGCAACTTATTATCACTTATTACTCTATAACGTGATAGTGTATCTGGCTCTGATATTTCAATTTCAAAACTAGGCATGATATATTTCTCGTGTTGATATAATATACGTTTACTTTTTACGTCTACTATTTTTAAGATGCAATGGTCTAAGATTGAACCACCACCAGTAGAACGCGAGTTTCTAATAAGCAAAGGTATTTGTTTTGCACCAGTAGAACGCCCAATATTTCCTATCACATCATATTCTTCTAACCAGTCTTTGCCAGTGGTAGTATCTCCATATACTAAGCGAATACGTTGCTGAGACATACTAAGGTTATTTAACAAGGTAGCTACACGGCTTGGGGTTTTTTCATTTAAAGTAAACATTTCATTAAATCCTATTTAAGTAAATTTAAGTTTCTAAGTAAGTAACGCCTATTCTATAGATTATAATTAATAAAGTAAAGCATTATTTTAATATATTTTAGAATGTAGCAGTAAAGATAAGCGCAATAAAGATTAATTGCATAACTAACAAGCATAATAAAAAAGTATTGTTTTTGGCATAATTGCCTATCATCTTGGCTATATAAAAATGGTCACTATATACGCCGTATTCGCTATATACGGTCTTATTCAATGTTAGTGGTAACGATAGGCTATAGCTAGTTTTATCATGTGTTAGGATAGGTATGTAAGCCACTGATTGATTGATATTAGTAATGCCAAGCTGATTAGTCGCAGCAGTCTTTAAAAATACAAGCCACTGACCAAATTTATAACGGTATGTTTCAGTTGGTTTAATAGTTAGCTTAGTCATTTTATGAGCCTCAGTGAATAGGGTTGAATTGTTCATTTTGGTTTATCCTTATGCGTTAATATCTTGAATGTAATATTGAGATGTACAGCTTAAGTAATTATCTACTTTGAGTAATTGCACGTTATCAACAATAAAATAAGCCTTACTGCCATGTTCTAAGTTTACTACTTTTGAGCATTTAACATCAATACTTACTATCATGTTAAAGACATTTCTTGTTATTTCAGCATACATAATATTAATCCTTATATAAATTTATTGAGTAGATAAAAAGTGATAATGGCAATAATGATAAAACAGATTATCCCTTTAAAGATATCTCCAAACGATAATGGCTTGGCTGTCTCAATATAACCTTGGCTGCCTTTATAATCATTATAGCTATCATAACCTTGTTTTAAAGACTTGTTAGCGTATTTGTTACGTTGCTTGTTTTGCATGGTTATCCTTTATTTTGGATACACTACCTCCCTGCTCCAGTTTGGTAGTGTGTTAGCTAAGATATTAACCATTGCAATTGTTAGCAAATTCGATAGCGTCTGCTAGGTTGCTGCTATATACCATCTCATTATTATATATGCAAAAAACTCTTCCATCGGCGTGGACAATAAAATCACCACCTTGAGCAAATGTTTTAAAGTTTTCTACTGTTAGTACGTTATTTAAAGTTTTCATAATGTTAGCCTTTTGATTAGTTGTTGTTGCTTGGTATGTGTCTATTATAAGTATTAACCAATAGGCTGTCAACACTTATTTTAATAATAATTATAATTATTTTATAGTTTACTAACCACCAACTATAGCTAAGTAAATACCGTTATAAAGCATTAATGAAAAAGGGTTAAAAAAGATTGCACCAAAAAACAATGTAGGCTCTACCAAGTCTTTTAAGAACTCTACCACTTTAATAACAGATATTACGATAATAGCCAATACAACAAAGTTAACGTTATTGACAGTAGCTTGCTCGATATCAGCTTTAATAGCTTTTAAACAAGCGCCAAAAGTAGTTTGGTAATTATCACCAGTTTTAATAACTTGCTTAGTCATGGCATGTGCTTGTTTGAATAATTGTGAGTTTGTCATGGCGGTTAATCCTATTAAGTGTTGTTTGCTTGGTATGGCTGTTATTGTATACACTTATTAACTACTTGTAAAGTGTTTAATCTGTTTTAATAGCAAATTAATGTTTTTATTATCTTCAAACGGTTGCCCAACTTCTAAGACTGATTTTACACTTCTTAGCCTAACCCACTCAAAGACCTTGTTATCTGTTACCATTATCATTGGTAGATATTCGCTACCACAGTCCCCCTTGCTATAATCTACCACCTGCAAGGGCGTATTGTTTGGCATAACATGACAATGCTTTAACAACACTACAGCGCCGATAACATTAGTTTTATCTAGCATATTATTACCCCTATTTAAGCTTGTTTGCTATATTCAAAAAATGACTTCTAACAGCTTGCATTACTTCTTTATCATCATGTTTTATTGTAGTTATATAGCTAAGTAATTCAGCTCTATTAAACGGCACATAATAACTATTAATGTTATATTGCACAGCCTCAATAACTTCTATAACTTCTTTGTTATCTACCTTTACTGGTTTTTCAAAAACATTGATAAAGTGGGTTATTACGATATCACTTACTTGTGAATCCTGCTTATTAAAACTATACTTATTTTCTCTTATATGTGCTGCAATAGCTATAAGGGTATTATCAATAACATCATTTTTTACTAGGTTATTAATATCATCTATTGCCTTATTAACTAATAATGCTAGTTTGCTTGGCTCTGCTAAGTTTACGCTGTTATTACTAGCAACCTGCTCTTCTAGCTTACGCTCACGAATAATAAGCTCAATTTTATATTCAGCAACAGTTTTTAAATGCTCTTCTACCTTAGCAGAATCAGCACCAAAGTTGCGAATAAAAGCAGGGGTCTTGTTTTCTAATAACTCTAAAAAATTAGCTTGTGAACGTACTGCTTCTTGAAGCTCAATAGTAAAATGGCACATAATAAAATCCTTAAATAGATTAATCAATAAGCTTGTTTGCTTGGTATGGCTGCTATTATAAGTATTAACCAATAGGCTGTCAACACTTATTATCATTTATATTAATATTATTTATTATAACATTTTAATGGGTTAACGCTGAAATAGACAGCCAAAATAAATACCGCCATAATCTACCACGTAAACAAGATTAATAACATTTAGACTTATTTACACAAAGAAACATTAAAAAGGTTGACTATATATTTTTAGGTTGCCTAACAAACTAGGTATATTTTACCTAACTGTTATATAAGGAACGCGCACACGAATAAACTAATCTGACTTACTTGTCAACACATTTCAACCAAAGTTACATAATAAATTTTATTTTGTAATTAGCTGATTTTTAGCTTGACTTTGACCAAACTTTTATGGTAGTTATTAATAAGTATCATATTCTAGGTATCACTGTCAATAGCATTTACAAAACTTTATTTATTTTTTGTAATTATCAATAAATCGGGTTGACAAGTGGTTATCAAATATGCTAGGGGTTATGACCCCCCTATCACATGCTGGGGGTAATTGTCAAGTTTGTAACTAAAGAAATAACATTTGCAGTACAATCGACAAGTTACAATGTAACATCACGTAAGTTTACAATGTAACTGAATTGTACGGTATATAAGGCTTTACCCCATATATCAAAAGCTAGCTAGCCCTAAAAATTTTCCTAGATTTTAAATCTTAGCTCGCCCCAAAATTCTAATACACTATATATAATATATAGATAGCCTTTATATAATATAATACTAGCTAGCCTTTTAGAGAGAAAGATAGAGAGAGAGGTCTCCCTTATACATATAGCACCATATCATGTATAGCCTATTGTGTATAGGTGTGTAGAGGGTTATGTCGGTAGGGGATATTGTGTGGGAGGGTGTTATTTGGACATTAGCAAACCAGATGCCCTGTGCAATATTTATATGTTGGAATACCTCTGTGAGAAAATGCTCTATGCTCAACTGCCGCGATTTGGTTTTTCCTTCGTAAAATATCTGGTAGTATAATATTATTTTATTAAGTAAATCATTACCCAATCTGGACATCCAACCTAGATATACAGACAACACCATCTATAAAGATAGCACTATTACACAATGAAACCTTTATTCTATAAGGGATTAGCACCATCAACAATTACTGTTATCTATGAATATAGTATCAATATTATCCTCTTTACATTACAGTTACATTATATTTAATACTTTATGTATATATTAATAATTCATTTTCTAATTATAATAATAACTTTTAATATTTAATATGTAATTGTTAATGTTTATTTATTAATGTGATGATTATAAATAAGAGTTATTGAGGGTGTATTGGGCAGGATTCTTATACGAATCTGTGAATATATCCATAAGTATTTATTATTTTATTATAGTTATTGATAGTAAAAGTTGTGTTCTTGTTAGATGTATGTGCTGGATATTGTGTTAGGTTGTTCTGTTAGCAAGCCACACTACGAGAGCTAGACGCTCTCTTGTCTGTCTTTATATGATTTATTAAAGTGTAATTTTTTATAATATATAATCTATTTTTGTGATAAGTGCTAAGATATAATAGAACAATTTTACCGCTACCTATTGCATAACCATCTAATTAGGTGTATAATGCTCAGTATCAGTGTCAGATTTCATGCAGATATAAACCTTAGCATTTTTCACAGGGGAATACAAATGAGTTTAGTAATAGAGAATACAATAACAGTTAAACATCCACATACATATCTTGGGGAGGTTATGTCTGACCTTCCTGACAACACTTACTTGTGTAAAGGCATTACAGGTTGTGGTGCTACGTCTTTAGCCTTAACCAATAATGTACCTTATATTGTTATAGTGCCGTACATTAGTGCCATTGATAATAAGACAGAACAGGCAGAGAACAGTCATGTTAAGGGTGTTAAAGGGGGTGTCACCGTAGATGATATTGTAGAGCATGTAATAAGTATGAAAGATAAAGGAGAAAGGTTAAAGTTAATGACAACCTATGACTCATTCTTTAAATGTTATGAGGCTCTAGATAGGCTGGGTATGGTACAGGACTTTAAGTTATGTATAGATGAGGCTCATGTATTAGTATCATTAGCTAAGATTAAGGGTATATGTTTTAATTATCTGTATAAACATTTTAGATTGTTTAAATCTTATGTATTTATTACAGCTACTCCTAACGATAAGAGTTTGTTACCTAGTGCTATTCAAGATGTAGATTTTGTAAGAGTTGTTTGGGAAGCTGCTGAGAAAGTAGAGATAACAGAACAAAGAGTTAAGAGTGTTAGAGAGTGCAACAAGGTGGTAGTAGAGATATGTGTATCACACCTACTAGGAGAGGTTGATGGTAATGCTTACATATTCTATAACAGTGTTAGTGAGATTATTGCTGTTATCAAGAAACTTAAGAACTTGGAGGATTTTACTTCCGATAATGTAAATATCTTTTGTGCCAACAACCCTTATAATGAGAAGCGTCTTAATGCACAGCTGGGCAAGGAGTTCGGAGGTGGCAGTTTTAATGATTGCAAGAAGATTAACTTTCTAACCAGTGGTCATTATGAGAGCTGTGATATCAATGATATGGAAGGAAAGAGTTATATTATTGTTAGCTCTAAGAGGAACAGTACCGCACTAACCAATCATATATGTGTAACTCAGATTGTGGGCAGGTTAAGAAAGAGTGAATATAAGAATGAAGCTGTAATGATTATTGCAGGGTTCGAGGAAGATGTTTATCAACAACCACTTAATGATTTTAAGAATACATTAGATAAGATGGAGAGTGAGGCACAGTACCAGATAGATAGGGCTAACAAGGCTAAAGAAGATGGTTTTGAATCCACTTATTTACAAGATTTAGACTCTTTCTCTACCAATCCTTTTGTTATTGTCAACACAGATGGCACACTAGAGATTAACTCAGGGGCTAGGTTATCTGAACTACAAACTCACCAAGCATTTAATTCTTATATGGTTACTGTACCCAGAGATGTACAGAACAGTACAGTGAGGGTTGTAGATAATAATAAGATTGAGGTTTCTGACTTAGCTAGGTTATTAGTAGATGAAAAGGTTGACTTCTCTAGAATGATGAATGAGTATATTAAATCTATTGAGGAAGATGACTTAGGAACAACTGAAATGATAGAGCAAAAGAGTAATTTACACAAGGAGTATGTTGATGTATTAGGTATTGATAGAATTAAATCACTAGGTAGCAATAAGACAAAGCTGACTAATGCTTATAACCTAGCAATAAAGTTTAGTGATAATAACTTAGAGATTAAGAGTAGGTTATCAAGCTTAAGGGTTGGCAAGAAGTATACATCTACAGATATTGTTAATCTATTGCAGAGTTGCTATGATGATTTAAACATTGATAGGAAAGCTGTTAGTAATGATATTAAGAACTACTTTATAGTTAGTAAAACTCAAGTGGTTAGTGAGATAGATGGTAAGAGGAAACAAGGGTTTAAAATAGTGTCGGATTTATATAAATAATTAAAACAACCCTTGCACAATACAGCCAATATGTTATTATAAGCATTCAAACACACACACCAACAGGGAATAAATATGAAATACATGGGTAGCAAGAATAGGTTTGCTAAAGAACTTTTACCAATCATTCTCAAAGACAGAGTAGATGGGCAATATTATGTAGAACCATTTGCAGGTGGTATGAACATGATTGATAAGGTGACAGGTAATCGTATTGCCAATGACTTTAATGAACAGCTAATATCAATGTGGAAAGAGCTAATTAATAACAAGTGGACTCCTAAAGAATATTACACTAAAGATGAATATAAAGATATTATGCAGAACAAAGACAAATACCCTACTCATGTGCTAGGCTGGGTTGGTTTCAACTGTAGTTATTCTGGAAAGTATTTTGGTGGATTTGCAGGTAAAGTTACGACTAAAACTGGTGTTGAAAGAAATTATCAAGATGAAGCCTTTAGAAACACAATTAAACAAGTTCCTAATTTAGTAGGAGTTAATTTTGTTTGTGGCAGTTATGATGAAATAGAAATACCTGAACAATCAATTATTTATTGCGACCCTCCTTATCAGTCTACTACAGGGTACAGTAACGACATAGACCATGATAAGTTCTGGCAATGGGTAAGAGAAATGACAGATAAAGGACACAAGGTATTTGTTAGCGAGTATAATGCTCCTGATGATTTTGAATGTGTTTGGGAGAAACAAACCAAAAGTAGTTTATCAGCTAACGGTGTTTCAGGTGGTAGCAAGGTATCTACAGAGAAATTATTTACACTAAACAAATAGGATTATTATTATTATGAAAGAATTTATGGACAACCAGACAGTAAAACTACTACAAGGTGATTGCCTTGAGTTAATGAAAACTATTCCTAATGGAAGTGTAGATTTAGTATTGACAGACCCTCCTTACAACATTGCAAGAGATAATAATTTTCACACAATGGGTAGAGCAGGAATTGATTTTGGTGAGTGGGATAAGGGCGCAGATATCTTGTCTTATATAGATGAGGTGTATCGTGTCCTTGACAAAAATGGAAGTTTCATTGTATTTAACGATTGGAAAAACTTAGGGGATATTGTCAAGTATGCTGAAAAACTAGGTTTTGTCACTAAGGATATGTTGAGGTTAGAGAAATCAAACCCAATGCCTAGAAACAGAGATAGACGTTACATTACAGATTATGAATGTGCAATCTGGTTCACTATGCCAAAAGCTAAGTGGATATTTAACAGACAAGATGAGAAATACCAAAGACCTAAGTTTGTGCATTCTATTGATAAAGGCTTTCATCCAACTCAAAAGAGTTTAGGATTAATGACTGACCTCGTTAAGATACATAGCAATGAAGGACAAGTTATCTTAGATTGTTTTGCAGGAAGTGGAACAACAGGGGTAGCTTGTATCAACACGGACAGAAAATTCATTGGTATCGAACTTGACGAAACCTACTTTAAAATCGCTAAAGAACGTATTGAGGATGCACAAATAAAACTAGGTGGTGGAATGTGACTAAAGGTGATATTTATGTAGCACATGATTGCGGATGGAGGGTTGTGGTTACAAAAGTCACTACTACTAAGGTTACGTACTTTGCAGGATATGCTACAATAACAGAAAGTATAGATAAGTTTAACAGTGAGTTCTATAAAGAGGTTTAACCCACAAAAACACTTGCTAATAATCTAGTGAGTGTTATAATAACCATACACAAACAAGGATAATACAAATGAGTATTTTATATAAAGCTACAACTGAAAGTGATTGTGAAGGAAGACGACCAAGAAAGGTATTAGGGGTATTCAAAGCTAACAGTAAGTTACAGGTTATTGAATACTTAGTGGCTAACAATATCAAACCATATTACGGTTACATGGTTGAAGAAATAGATGTCTTAGACATATCAGATACAAAAGTTACATACGTAGCAGACATTATAGAAGAGAGTTATGGTACAATCAAGGTTGTGCTAAATGCAGAACGACAAGCAGAGCTAGAGAAACAACAACTTATTAAATCTGCTCTAGGCAAATTAACAGATAAAGAAATCTTAGCTTTGAAAGGTTATGACACTAAATATAAATAACAGGAGAACAACATGAGAGATATTAAATTCAGATGTTACGTTAAGTTCTTGGGTGAAATGCACGAAGTAAGAGAGCTGGTTCTTGATAGAGGCTCTGTAATGATTGAGGCATACCCTTATGGACTAGATAGAGATGATGCACCTGTAATGCAATATATAGGCATGAAAGATAAGAATGGCGTAGATATTTACGAAGGGGATGTTGTTCATTTCAATGTAAGAGGAGATAAACTCATACCTGAATCCTTACCTTATTACAATGAAAAAGGAGCTGTAGAGATTTCTTTTGGTAGTGTAGGGTTTGGTGGGTGGGATTCAGCATATTGTACAGATATAGTAGTTGTTGGAAATATTTATCAAGCTTAACTTAGGAGAGCAATGTGAACAATTACGAAGAAGTAAAAGAAGTAGTAAATACCTTAATCAAAGACACTAACATACCAGAGAGCCAACAAAACACTGTAGCTGAGTACATCACTGAAGAACTAATCAGAAAGATAGATTTCTATACTAGGAAGTTCTATATGATTGTTACTAAAGATAGGAGATTCATTCGGTATAGTACAACATCAAGTGGCAGCAAGGGGGTATTTATTGGTATGTCACCATCAAGTGCTACAGTTTTTAATGATATTGTCAGTTGTAATGAGGTATTAAGTAAGTGTAAAAGTAAATACCCTAGCGAAGTTTTCTTAATAAAATCTTTTGAATATTAATATAAAATAACCCTTGTTATATATTTAAGCAGGGGTTATAATGTTTGTACCAACTCAGGAGAACACCAATGAACACACAACAGACATTCACCAAAGGTAATATCATCGTATCAGACATAGAATACGATGCTTCAGCATCGGGGGACGGGGTTATATTCCTCCACCTAGAAAACGGAAGTATTGAGATTGATGTAGAAAGTTATTTTGGACAAACAGAGTACGCTAACTATTGTTTTGTTAGTAATATTGTAGACGATAAGTGTTATTACCAATATCTAGATGATGAGAGCATTGAAGTAGTGGATAAATACTTAATTGAGAATAATATCAAAGCTAAGTATATGGAAGAAGTTTCAGAAGCAGCTAGTCAAACATTTTAAGGGGAGATGATATGAGCTTAGATAGTAGAGTGGGTCAGGTTTTTAGTACAAACGGTGGGACAGATTGTGTTATTACTGAGTACAAGGGTACATATAAGGTTAAAATCAAATTCTTAGATGAACATGGGTACGAAAATGAAGTTGCAATGAAAGAGTTGAGGAACGGGGAAGTTAAAAACCCTTACTCCAAGAGTCTTCATGGTGTAGGATTTCTAGGAGAGGGTGTGTTCAAAACTTCTGTAAATAAGATTCTGACTCCAGAGTACAAATACTGGAGTGATATGCTTATGAGATGCTATTACAAGACTTCCTTAATGAAAAATCCTAGTTATATTAACTGTATAGTCTGTGATGAGTGGCACAACTTCCAAATATTTGCTGACTGGATAACAAAACACGAATATTTTGGTCTAGGTTATGAGTTAGATAAAGATTTATTACTTAAAGGAAATAAATTGTACAGCCCAGATACCTGCTCTTTAATCCCCAAAGAGGTTAATATGGCGATAAATGGGGCTTACTTATCAAAAGGCAAGTGTAAGCAAGGTGTTACATTAAGAAAAAATGGTAAGTTTCAAGCTCAAATTTCTTACTTTGGAGAGAGTAAATATTTAGGTTGTTTTGAAACAGAAGAAGAAGCTTATAATGCCTATAAAGAAAGCAAAGAGTTTTACATAAAAAGTATTGCGGATAAGTGGAGTAAAAGAATTTCTAAAAAGTCTTATGATGCACTAATGTCATGGAGTATTTAGTAATTATGAGCGTATTATCTGGGGCTTTAAAACCTTACGGTGATGTCTATTATGACTTCAATGATTGTGATGATGAATATTTTATTAAACTGTAATTAGGAGAGAAATATGAATAAATTCAAAGTAGGTGATAAGGTGGTACGTGTATCAGAAACTTATGGTAAGGCTATTAAAGGAGGTGTATACGAGGTTAGTGGGGTATCCGACAATGAATGGGCTGGCAGTTGTGGAATCAATCTAAAAGGACATGAGGGCGTAAGTGGTAAGTTTAATTATGAATCAAGTTGTTTTGATTTATATGTAGACGATGTTCTGTCACCACTAGAAGCTGCTGAAGCATTGATGAGTAAAGATAATCTACAAGTATTCGATAGTGATGCTAACAAGTGGTATGGATTTCATAATGAACTTAGAAATATTACACTAGAAGATTTAAAACACATTAAACTTAGACACAAGCCTAAGACTGTGATTATTAATGGTGTGGAAGTAGTAGCTCCTGCCAAGAAAGATGATATTGAACAGTATTTTTATACAGTTAATTTTAGTGAAAACACTGTACACACTATTGATAAGGTATATATTGATAAAGGTTTCAATTATTATTGGGCTACAAAAGAAGATGCACAGAAAGCTTTAGATGCCATGTTAATTCCGTTTAAGGGGGGCGACAATGAGTAAAGTTGAGTACCATTGTGTAGGCAGTTGCAATAAATGTAAAGGAAGTAATTCTGTGGAGATAACAGACACTTTAGATGGGCATACAATGTTAGAGGCTAAAACAGTTTGTAGTGTTTGTGGGTTCGAGGATTATTGGGCTTATGGGTGGTTTGAATCTGGGCAGGTTATGATAAGTAATTGTGAAAAGTACAGTTATTAAATGGAAACTTATAAAATACAACAGTGACATTTAGGTGTTGCTGTTTTTTATTGTCTTAGGTATAATAATCAAACACTAATTTCAGTGTATTCAGGATAGCAATTATGGTATTTAATAAAGAGTTAAGCTTAGACAATAAAGAGTATTACAAATATGTCTTAGAGGCTAATAGCTTTGAAAGGTTAGAATTATATAAACAACATGGCGCTGCATCAGTAGATAATACAAGCAGATTAGTTCATGTTGGAAATATAGGAGGCATGGAACAGTACCCTGTTTGGGTTCAAGTCAGTGTAGACCACTACGAAAACTACAAGTACATCTCTATAGAGGCAACAGGCGTATATGCTGATTGGAATTTAATTAAGAGGTGGATAACTTTTCATTTTACAGATGCTAAACTAATAGACTGTAGTGATTTTAACCAGATAATTAATAGCTCTAGAGGAATATAATATGAACAAAGACACCCTAGTCCTAGAGAAGATAACAGACAAGAGTACCAAGCTGATTAAAAGTAAGATAGAGCTATATGCTAACAATGATGGTAAGGTGTACTTATCACTCCCTACAGTAACACATGAGCTTATGTATAATGAGGTAATAACATTTGATTCAAGAGGTTTTTTATATTGCTGTATAGATAAAGATAGTAAGAGTAAGGTGTTATTCCCACTATCAGATAGCCAAGTAGGTAAGGCAGAGGATTTCTTTGGCTATTGGACAGACAAGAGGTTGTTAGAGCTTAAGCAAGCTAAGTGGAATAGTTTCTGTGAGTATTGGCAGATAGTGTTTAAGTTTGTTGAGGATAATATTGACTTAGCTAATAATGTCACTTATGAATATCACTTTAGTCACTTTGATTACGGAGACGGTGATGTATTTAATCACTTTGACATACGTTTAGGAGAAAATTACTTTGGTAGCAAAGATGAGATGGGAATCGAATATTATAATCCATATTTTGAATTAAACGATGAGTTAGAAGAGCTTCTTATTGACAGATACTTGAAGGACGATGAAGGTCTAAGATGGTTTAGTGGAATACACGTACAATTCAAACCATAAATATAATTAGCAATACAGTATAATAACAACAGCTCTCATACTAAGTGTATTGAGGGCTTTTTCATGTCTTGAGTAAAGTAACAGTGATAGTAGTAGATATAATAGAAATACCATAGTCGTGAGCTAATAGAATACCACCTAGAAACGATTGTAATACATTTCTGACCCAAGTATAGCTGAACACATTACGTAAGGTTTAAACGGTAACATACAAGAATATAACAATAAGCATAGAATTGATTATGTTCGAGGTAAACTGCATTATATTGATTATTACAGATAACAAAAAACACACAAAACCGTTAAGTAATGTGTGTTTGGTAAGGATATAAAGGTTATTCTACGTAAGTGATAACTGCTAAGTGATTTTCTAACCCCTCTAACCTCTCTTGGAATATTGGAATCAAATCTCTAGTTCCAGACTTTCTAATAGTTTCTTTTAATTCAGTAATAGCATCCTCTAAAGCTCTTGTAGTGTATCCTGATGTAGCGATATAGGATTTCAATACTTTTTCATCGTTATGGTCATTCATAAACTTCTTCCTTTTTAATCGTCATTACCAATAATATATAAACATTCATCAAGTTTTTCTAGGCGCTTGTTTAGCATATCCAGCAAACCACTATCCTTAGTTTTCTCAATATCTTTTCTTAAACAATCTCTGGCTTCTATTATTGCATCTATAGTGTAGCAAGACACCTCTCTATAAGCTTGTAGTGTATCCTCTGTTGAATGTAACATATCAATACCCTCTGCTTTTCTTGATAAATTGATTCGCATATTTAGCTTGTCTTTCCTTGACCATTTGAACATGCTCTTTAGTGTACCCTGTCTCATCCAAAGGAAACCACTCGTTAGAGGTCAGGTATTCCCCATCCACTACGATTACCTTATAAGCCTTGTTGTCGTGGATTTGGTACACGTTTCCTTTGGCTGTTCTGTAGTCTGGCACATCAAAAGCAGCTTGCGTAGATGTTGTAGATAATAATACAGTAGCTAACAATAACATTAAACGATTCATATCTAATCCCTTATTCATGGTCTGCAATGTAAGCTTTAGCCATCTCATTCTCAACACTACCAAATGTATTAAAGTGTTCACAGATATCAATAATCATGTTCTCCACTTCAACAATATCAAACTCTAGCACGTTATCATCTTGGTCATAGTAATCTACATGGAAAGCATCAATCTCTACAGTGTCAGTACGGTTATTCCAAGACATATCAACATCTAATTCCATGTAACTCTCATCTTTAAAGTATACAGTCATACTAGCATCATATTGACTGAAAGATGGTTTTGATACTTCGTAAGATTCTGTGATTAAGTTTTTCATAGTGGTATTCCTTATTAAGAGTATTTGTTGTTTCGATATGAGTATAATAGCAAAGGGGTATAAGATTGTCAAACACTATTTTAAAATAGATTAGATATAATTTAGGCAAAAGAAATCCCCTACCAACATTACGTCAGTAGGGGTTAATATATTAAAAATACTTTATTCAGATTCTAATTCAAGTTCATCTTCTTTAAACCACACCCAAACATCATCAAACTCTCCAATCTGGTATCCTAGCTTACCTTTATACCACACCTCACCTAAAGCCATAGCTGTATGAGTGATAGTGATAACCTCTCCGAAGTAATTAGAATTATAATTGATTACCTCAGCAGAAGTGTAAGGGGTTAATTCCACCTCTTGTTTACTTAGATTATTTTTCATGTTATTCCTTAAAATGATTTCATACGATTATTGTAGTCAAAGTTATTGCAAGTGTTATTGTTTAGCAAGTGACGGTATTGAATCCAACCAGTGAAGTTGCCACTACATAACTCACCACTACGTTTCATGTGAGTGACTCCATCTTCCCAAGTTACAGGTGATTGTTCATTTACCATCATACCTTTATTGGTATAGTGAGTGGGTTTAGCTACGTGTTCAAATGGGCTACTATGTAAGTTCTCTGCATTAATCAGCATATCAAAAATCTTATCTGCTTTATCTAGGGTCATGTTTTCAGTACGATAACTAACAGCAGCACATGAAGCTACAGAAATCTTGATAGCATCTTCTAGTGTAATACCATCGCCCTCTGTATATTCAATACTATCTACATAGGGTAAATGCCATTGACCTGCTTTGAGAGTCTTAGGTGAACTGTCTTGCATAGCATTAAACATCTTATCAGCTAACATCACTAGCTCTGGTTGGGCATCTTTATCAATACGTAAGTTAAAGAAGTTATCCCATTCAGTAGCAGTAACCACCACTTTCATCATTTGGTAAGGTTCAGTAAGACGGTTAGCAATCTGTTTATGTAAGCCCAACTTAGTTAAAAGATTTACAGTTGATTTAACTCCTATAAAGCTATTTTTCCAAAACCTCAAAGCAGGTTCTTTATCTTCAATCTCCTCTACAGCTTGCATACCACTTTTATTACGACCAAGATATACAGGTAAAGCCATGTTGTCTTCAATATACCCTAGCATCTTCTCGATGGGAATAGCACGAGAACTAGAGCAATTCTTAGACAACATTCGGTGAGTGAGCAGCTCACAGTGAATGTAGCGAGGATATTCTAGCTCAAATGTTGTAATACGTTTTCCTGTCTCGCTAATACTGTCTACTACAATTTTAGCAACTATGTTAGAATCTCGTTGTAGGAACTCTTTATTAATTGACATTACTTCTCCATTTTCTTTTCTAATTTCTTAATTAATTTATTTAGAACCTTAGTCTTCTCTGACCAAAACTCTTGTGAGTGAGAGTAGGGAGTCTCTGCAATACCTTTCTTATCAAGATACTTTTCTAGTAACAAATTCTTAAGCTTATCTTCCGAACGACAAAAATCATCTCTTGAGTCATCAGCTTTATACTTATTAAGTAAATCTCTTTCTGACATCGAGTCCCAAGCATCTCTTGCTTCATCATAGCAACTCATATTATTCCTTAATTTCTGTTAGTGTATAACTAATTACTTCCCAATCATCTAGCTTAGTTTGTGCATTGTGAAACTTACTGTCATATTCCTCTCTAATATCATACGGAATAGTGATGTGAGATTGTCTAGCAGGTCTACGGTTAGAGTACACCTTGCCTAGTTTAGAAACTGTTTGATACGTTCCGTTTGGGTGATAGAACAGACCTGTATGTTTATGCCTTAACTTATACACCACTTGTTGTTCATTAGCAGGTTTAGGAAAGTTATTCACCTTTCGTACTGAATCTAGCAATCCCTCGTAATTATTCATCACTGTCTCCATACCAATCAGCTTTCATTCTTTGTAAGCTACTGATAAGTAAATCAACATCTTCTAAGTCGCCAATGACAACGCACCCACCTGATTCTGTATCATTCACAACACAGCCAAAAGGCATCTCTTCTACTGTGATATAGTTACCTTTAATCTCACTCACATTTTCACCCCTAAGTCATGTTGTAAATCAGATAGACCTCCAATGAACACACCATCTTTGAGGATAGCAGGGAAACTCTTACATGAACGAGGAACATTATTATATAATTCTATGACATCAAAGTCTTGGTCTAGGATTAGCTTGGTATAATTTTTGTTATGGTCTTTGAGTAACTGCTCAGCTTGAGCACATGGCGCACATGATTTTTTTCCGTACAAAATATACATCTTTCACCTCTTTATTAATCGTTTATTTCTACTTTGTATGAGCACAACGTCTCATACACTTCAACACTAACTGTGTCCCTGTATTTTATAGCTAATTCTTTCAAATAGGCTTCTTTTTCTAATTTAAAATGCAAAAAAGCTTCTTCAGGGGTGCTATATGACCCCAAATATGTAGGCTTACCAAACTTACTTATTCTTGCTACGTAGCTGTTTATTTTACTGCGCTTCGTTACACCGACAGGGTAATCTCCCCTGAAAGACCTTGAACCTACTATCGACAGATTAATCTCAGAAGGAATGAGCGAGCAAGTGTCTGGGCTGTAAACCTTGTTTCCTTTTAGCAATAAATCTTTATCTAGCTCGTAACCTAAACCGTATCCCTTTTGATTAACGTACCACCTAGCAAAATTCTGAAAGTTGTGCCACTCTTCGCAAATAGTACAATCCCTGTAAGACTCTTTTGCATATTCCCTGTAAACCCTAGAAAACATATCTCCCCAAGCTCGATGAGCTAAAGAAATTCTATTTCCGTCCCTAGTTTCATAATCACCCTCTCCGATAAAACCCACACCAACCATAGTCCTTGCGTACAAATTCCTAACACACCCCTCTCTCAACTGTTGGACGGTGCATGTTGTTTTATAGGCATACTTGTCACAAAACTCTACAGTAACATTGTTACTATTAACATACTTTATTATTTTACAAATACCTCCACTATTAGTTTCAAAAGCTTGTCCTATTTTTACACTAACCTTCTTTCCTTTCCCATTATGCGTATTTGGGTTAGAAAAACTACCTAATCTAAGATTTTGAGCACTCACTAACTTTTCATGAGCCAAATCATCTAAAAATCTTATTTTTATCTTAATTGCACCGTTATATTCGATTACCTCACACTCACTCCCAACTTTATTTGTAAATCTATCCCCAACAAAAATGGTAGGTTTCAAACTCATATCCCATCCTCCTGTACACTTATAATTATCGTAAAAATAAATTATACCACACTCCTTTGCAGTATAACAAGCGTTATTTTAGATTACTCGCAAGCCTCACATATACTGTTAGTTTGAATATTGGCATCTCGAATACCATAATGATAGTATAAAGATTTAATATTTTTATCTAACAAAGCATACAGATAAATCTTACTAATATCCTTAGCGGATGTATTAGCTAAGAATAGGTTTGTACTTTGAGATTGACAAATGTACTTCTGTCTTGCACTTACCATTTTTAAGTGGTCATAAGGGTTAATCTCAAAAGCTGTACGGTAAACCTCTTTCTCTTCGTCTGTAAACTCAGGACGGTGCTGAATACTACCTTTATGAGCGTTAATATCGTTCAGTAAGTCAGTAGTCTCTTTGTTATGTTCTTCACCATACAAACCCTTCTCTTGAAGTAACGCTAAGAAAGATGGGTCAATACGGACTACCTCACCTGCTGGTGTTGCTTGGGTAAATACAAAACCTACTTGTGGGTTAATACCCTCACTAACACTACCTACAATTAATGCTGTTGACTTGGTAGGGGCAATAGCTAATAGGTGGGTATTACGTACACCATAGCCCTTACATAGTTCAGGCTCTCCTAGCACATCAGCTAACCACTCTGTTGCAGCTACAGCCTCTTTCTTAATCGTACTAAACATTAACTCATTATAATACTGACTTTCTAGACTACCCCAAACAATATTATTATCTAGTAAATAAGAATGAAAAGCCATTGCGCCATAACCTAAAGCTCTACTCTCTTCTGTAAACTTAACAGCAGCTTCCATACCTTTCTTACCTTTGGCATTTTCTAAGAAGTCTGATACAACACAATCCAAGAATACAGTGCCAACAAACGCTAAGTTATCAGGGCGATTATCCCAATTACGTAAGTTCTCTGAAGATAGTACGCAAGTAAATGTGTTTTCTTCGTCTGAGAATAGGGTGATTTCGGAACATAAGTTCGATGCTTTAACCTTTAAGCCCTTGTCCTTATACATTGGAGGGTTTTGGCGATTAACTTTATCTACAAATAACTGATAACCACTACCTACGTTACCCTTACAAGCCAACATTTGACCCCAACGCTTAACTGCATCAGCATCTCCTGCAAGCAACTTGTCACGGAACTCATCGTCAATAGTCCAACCTGCATTGTTACCATCAGTATAGGTTTCTAAGTAGTGTACAAGCTCATCAAAGTCATTACCATCAATATCGTAGTACCAACTTGTAGCTCCACGTCTTGCACTTCCTTGACTAATATCCATTGAGTCAGTAACAAACATCTTAGCTACAGGTTGAGCGCCACTAGCCTCACCATTCTTCATCTTACTGCCACGAGGACGGATATCACCTAGATATACAGAAGTGCCAAAACCCTCTTTAGTTAAGATAGCATTCTGTCTACGGGTATCATAAAAACCTAATACACTATCTTCTACATAACCACCAGAGCATGATACAGACATACCGTAATCAGTACCAGTATTCGTTAGCAGTGGAGTAGAAGGACTTAGGAATCCGTCCCACATAATACTAAAGAAAGCCTCTTCCCATGTCTTACCTGCAAAATACTTGTTCTCAAACCACCATTCAGGATATTCAGTAGGGGCTTGTTTTGCCAATGTCTTTGCAATACGTTGATATTGGTCTTTAGGTGTTTTACTTTCTCCATTTAAATACTTCTGCGAGAATAACTGCCAACCCATTGTTGTAAACCAACTAGGAGCTAATCCTCTCTCTTGCAGGTCTTTACGTTCTTTACTAAAATCTCTTTGTGCCATTACTTTAAACTCCTGAAACTGTTGGGTCAATACTTACATTTAAACTTTTCAGAACATCTTCATATTGTAGAAGTGAATCTTCATTGTCCTGCCAAATCTTGTCTGTAAATATATCAAAATCACTAGGACTAAACTCTCTTACGTAGTTTCTGCCTCTTGTATAAAAGTTATCGTTGAGACGGAATGAGTTCATACTACCATAGAACCACTCTGAAATAGTATCCCCATCTTCATCAAAGATAGCATCTAATCCTAAACCACGCAACACAATATTAACACGACTACGAGCAAATGCTTTCAATTCTTCTTTACTTGCATTAGGAATATCTCCCTCAGCTAACATTGCATCTACAATAATACACTCATGTTCATATACATATTTAGCGTGTTGATAAATCCTTAACTCTAACTCTTTTTCCTCTACAATATTACGTTCCTCTTGCTCTTTCTGAACCTTAAAAATCTCAGCAGCAGTTGTAAAGTGAAAGTTTTCGTCTAATACAGAGAAGTCAATTCCAGCAATTAAGTTTGCCATACTGTTTTGACCTTTAACACCAAGAGACTTAATCATTGCAAAGGCGGTGAACAATACAGCACCTTCCATGAATGCAAAACCTGCCATTGATGCTAAAGTATCTTTCTCAGCTACTAACTTCTCCATGAACTCTACACGTTCTACTAATACAGGGTCGGTCTCAAATACTTGGTAGAACTCGTCATTGTGTGTGCCCAACACCTCGTTCACTTTACGGTAGAAAGGAAAATGAATATTAACTTCTACGTCAGCAAAGCACACAGCTAAAGCTCTTACGTTATGATTCTTATATCTTCGGTGAACTACTCCCAACCAGTAATCGTTACCCACAACATCTTCGTACTTGGTAAAGAGTCTCTGGTTGAAAGATATCGCATGTCTTTGTGCATCATTCAATTTAAACCGTAAATCTTGCTTATCTTTATCTAAATCAATCTCGTGATGCGTCCAGAACAGAGTTTGTTTTTGGTATGTAACGGCATCTACAAACTGAGGATACTTATCTACATAGCTACTTGAAGCCGTTTGCAAATCACTTTTTTTCATCTCTACCTCTTATCAATTAATCAAATATTTAAAGGAGATGATTATCCACAACCACTCTCCCCTAAACCTTTATAAAACCTATCTTACCACTATATCTGCCAATACACTATTCCCCAACAACCAAAACATCACCAAACTTAGCAATCTCTTTAGCCTCTGCACTAGCTAAACCTGTACTCACCCATGCTTTATCTGTACGTTCAATACCTGTATAACGGGTTTCCTCTAATACATCCTTACCAAAGCGTGTCTTTTGACGACCCTCAATAACATATTCCTCATACACCCCATCTTGAAACCCGAAGTATGATTCTAGGATAATTGAAATCTCCATATCCGTTAATACTTTCTCATACTTAGATGGTGTCATAAGTTCTGTATATCGTTCTGGACATAACACACCTGCTGAATGAGCGAGGCTTAGTAGTTTAGGATTTAATGTATCACTTTGGCAAGCATATACTGGCACTCCATGATATTTCTTCTTGTATTGTTTTTCATCGTTCTCTGACATTTCTATCTCTCTTGTTTAATTAATTATAGTTTGTTTATTTAAAATCTGCTAAGTAAATCAAATGATACTGATACCACTCACCGTAATAACTGCCACTCTCTAGTAGATGTCCTAATGCTTCTTCATCGCCACAGAATAAGTCCTTAATACTTTCAATACTACAAAGCTTATAAACCTCACTCTCACCTTCATCGAAGTTAGATTCAAATAATAGATATTTAATTTTATCTGCATTCTTATCAACAGGTTTTTCTATTTCTTTATACTCTACACTTTCAGCGCCTTCTACAAAATACAGTCTGTCACCTCTATTTTGCTTAGAAGAACCAATCTCAGCAGTAATTTTAACACTATAGAACTTATCTTTAATCTTAACAATTACTTCAACTTCTTCTTCATAATAACCTTGTCCACAATCAAAATAGTCGTGTGGGTCTTCCATAAAATAAGAAACTATATCTTCTTCTGATTTAAGATAAGCTATTTCTCTCACGTTATATTGGTCTTTTAAATACTGCTCCATTCTTTCCTCCTAGATATAATTTACTAATGCTTTACCTGACGCATTAACACGGCTAACACCTCTACAGTCACTTTCTCCACAACGGTACAGGTCGAATGAACTAACGGCAGTATAACCTTTTTTAGCTACCCCGTCAACCATTATTTTAGAAACATCATTACTACCGCAGTGAACGCATAATAACTCAGTATCTTCTTTGAGGTCACGACCCTGTACTTGCTTAGTAATAGTGGCAATGTTAGGTGTATTCTTAGACCAACCCATAAACCGTTTATGTAAATCTCGTGTTGCAACAATATCTTGAAGGTTGTATGTTAGCATCTCCTGTAATGCAGAGTCACAAGCATCGTAATTCTCATATTCTGCACACCGTTGCCATAATCTTGAACCCCCTGTTGCAATCTTTCCGTCTAAGCCAAGGTACTGTGATACGTTCTGCATACTGTTAGATGGGAACGAGAACAAACGCTTAGCGTCCTGCATCAAATCAATATGTCGAGGCATGACACAGGGAGGCAATCCCCAAAACAAAGCTCTTGTGTTCAACTTCTTGACATCAAATCTCTTTCCATTGAACGTAACGATGACATCGCAGTTGTTAATAGCTTCAATCAGCTTTATCACAACTTCTAAATCATTACCTGTCTTTACGTCTTCTGGTGTAATCCTAATACCTTGTGGCTCATCATCATTTACAGCCCATGCTGCTGTAAGTAAATGGCTATGCTTAGTTACTTGTGAAATAGGAATATTAACTTGCCATATATCAAAGAAATAGCCTTGCATGAATGAATTTTCTAAGTCCCAATAGAGGTATTTTATTTCCTTTTTTTCTGGCTCTAGTAACTCTAAAGTACCTTCTCGATACTCTTTCAACATGTCGTTCACTGTAGATTTCGGCATACCTAACTGCTTAGCAATCTTACGTCCTGACAACCCACTCTGATGTAGTTCTAGGGCAGATTTATGCCACTCTTGATACTTCATATTAATCCTCACCATTAAAATAACTGTCAACACCAACCTCTAACAAAATAGCTTCCTCAAAAGCTCCCTTATACCTCTTATCCTTAATAATCTTATCACCAACTTCTACATCGAAATACTCATAGACCTCACCACCATCTTCTAGAGAATGTACTTCTAGTGTCTCACTATCATAATCTACAACCACTAATAAATACTTATTAAATTTCACACTAACCTCCATTCATCATTTCCATTACGGAATACTTCGTCTGTTAATAGTGCTACAGATGAACCGTTTATATATTCCTCAAAACCATCCATCCACTCTTTAAAGTCTGCCTCACTTTCCATATTCAATTTAAAACTTTCTTTATTCTCATAGTCAATATAAATCACATTCTTCATAACCTACATCCAATGATTAAACTACTACATTAAAAACATTGAACAAAAATAATTTGAGTTTGTTTCTAGTATAAGGCTTTAATAAAATTACTCGCCCCTCTGTTTTAGTATCTACGTCAACTAGGCATAACAATTTCCCCTTATGCTTATATAGAAATCCTACGTTTACACTATTATCTTCGTCATTCACGTAAAGAACATCATAATCTAAATCAGTGTTAATCTGTGACATGTTTACAAACATATTGTACCTCTCTTGTTAGTTTAAGTTATCTCTTAGCTAATAACTTAGTTAATAATTCTTTGCGAGCTTTCTTTGTCTTTGGGACATTTGATGATTGTACACCTAATTGACTGAGTTTGTCAAGCATTAATTTATCATCTTTGCATAAGGCGATAATCTCTTTCTCTATCTTAGCTTCCTCAAAGGTTATGCCTTTACGTTGTGAGTGAGATATAATTCCATGACAAGGTTTGCATACAAGCTGTAGCTCACTCTTAGTTACTAGAGCCATGTTCTCGATGTATTCTTGTAAACCATCTAAACTGCTAAGCTTGTTGAAGTCACTACGTATATGGTCTACTTGTAAAGCTTGCTGAGCAAAGAGATTAGAGCACACATTGCATCTTCCACCCCACACTGTATCTACCCTACCTCTAGGGTTTGGATTAGGAATACGCTCCCTATTCTCTTTGATAAACTTAAGCTTAATAGGCGACTTCTCCCAAAGCCCTCTCCGTAAACCACCCCTTATATAGTTGATTAGAGCTGATTCATTCTTCCAGACATCAATGTTTTCTGTTAACACTTTATCTAGTTTACTCATATTCAACCCCATAGATGTCTAGAATATCGCTAAAAGTTGTTGTGTCGTTAGGGTGCATCATCATATAAGGGGGCTTAAAAAACAAATTAGCAAGCTCTAGCCAATCACATTTCACATCAACACCTTCCCAAGTGGCGTACTTAATAACTTCTGGTAATAAGCTTTTCCATTGCTCTACCCATGCTATTAATAAGTCTTTCTCATTATTATAATCTTTAAACTGCTTGTAGTATGATTTATCAGCGTACCTTGCATTAAAGAATTGCTTAGGGCTGTAACCATCAGTGGCATCACCTAACATTGTTTGTAATAGCAGCCAAGATAATCCCTGCCCTTTTACATTATTACCCTCTAAGTAAAGCTTACCTAAACCACCATTTAATTCTGTAATTTCACCTGTCACAGAATGGTAGTATCTGTTCTTAGTTAGCGCCTGTAAGAAATCTTTATCTCGTTGGTATGATATAGCATAGGCATCAGTGTTATTTATAATATGTTGAGTTATCCCGACACAACAATCATCCGCCTCAACATCTTTAATGATATAAGTTTGATAATACTTGTTCAGATACTCTCGAATGGCTTTTAGGTGGGTAGGTTTTCTTGATGACTTACGGTTGCTTTTGTACTTGATAGGTAAAGGTAGTTTCAATCTAAAGTTATCACTACCACCTAAGAAGAATATAACGTGTGTAGCGTTAATATCACGGTACATATTCTTAATTGTATGTTTAACCGTATTAAGACAAAATGATATGTCTTCACTAACAACCTTATTTTCATACTCTAAGGTGTCAAAATCAAAATATACGTCTTCACAGAATTGCTTTAATTCAGTCTTATTATCAAACTCTAATTTCTCACCTCTTACCATTGCTACAACACTTCTTTTATCACATGCTGCTGCAATACGATACGCTACGTCATCAGCGTCAACTATTACCACCCTATGAGCCTCTGTTAAGGGCTGAGGCAATACATTACCACTACTAAATAACTCGTCCCATACCTCTTGATAAGTCCATTCCTTATCTAAATCCTTACCCCTATTATCTCGCTTATACTTATCTACAGAATCCTCTGGTGTTCCCTTACCTGTCATTATAAACATATCTGTCATAAAACTCATATCATCTCTCTTTTTATTATGCAATAAAAAAGGGCACGAATAAACGCACCCTTAATTATTAATATTATTTATCTGTATAGCTATTGTTTACTCATACTCTCATTCAGCTTAAAATTAATCAAGACAGCACAAGTGGCTTTCAACATCTTCAGCTCTGCAACACTCATATTATCCATCATCTTAATAACAGCGTCACTATCAATTACTGGCTCAATCATATTGATATCACTCTTAGTTATTGTGTATTTGTCTGCCTCACTGATTGAATTTAGTAAACGCTCTTTGTTACTTTCACTACTTGTTAAATGTTCTGTATCGTTCATTTGATGCTCCTTATATATATTCACACTTAAATACTATTTAATTCCATTTCTAAGCTTAGCTGCTCTGCGTGAGTATACTTCTGCTGCTCTTCCTTGAATAGTAGAGTATAAAGTAATAAAGTCTTCATCACTAAAGTCAGGGTCAGCTAACAATCTCTGCAACACTACACGATAACAAGTGGTTAATGTATCTTGAGATAACTCTCCCTTTCTAACACACTTCTTAAAACTCTCTACTACAGCCTTTGGTTGTAATGTTACACTGAAACGTCTATGAGATAAATCCTTTGTATCCACCTCTTCTTGCTCACGTTCCCATTTCTCTTTACGAGCCTTATACTCAGCGGTATCTTCTAATGGTTTCCGTTCAAATGGTTTGTAGGTGTTATCTGTCATACCAGCCTCCTACAAGGAAGTGGATAACCGATAGGCGATATCCTCAAAACTATCTGCTACCTTGATAGCCTCATCATCAAAGAAGTCTACGATAATATACTGTTGGTTAACATCGCCCTCTTGATAATCGTCCTCTGCATTAACATATTCAATAACCGTCTTGATTGTATTCTTGTTGACAATGAAACGATTTCCCTCTGCATCTTTTAAACTAATAAAATTGTTCTCACTCATGTGTATCTCCTGATATATCTAATTGTTTGTTGTGTTTATCTGATTGTTCAGATTCCACCCACTTAACATCTAAAGCTTTATAGTCACGTACAGCTCGCTCAGATAATGATTGTAAAGCTTGTGTGGCACTAGCACCTGAACTTAGTTCAAACTTGCTTACAGTTATTGTGGTGTTGTTTACATCTACAATACCCGTCACAGTGTTCTTAGCTGCATCAAAGTTCATCATTTTAATATCTATTTTCATATATCCCCTTAACGCATAAAGAGAACCTCACTAAGAAGTTCTCTCCGATGTTATGTAAGTAGTTGATTTAATTAACTTTATTAAAACGGAATCTCCGAGTCAAAGTCCACTTCATCACTTGTATCATTAGCACTATCAACAATACTTTGTGCTGTAGGATTACTACCTAGCCCATTCGCTTCTTCATTAACCTCATAAGCACTAGACATATCTACTGTTACACCAAGCACATTGTCCTCTACCATACCACCACTGTTACCGCCCTCGTAAGGTACATGCTCAACTACTACGATTAGGTTAGGGAATACCACAAGCTGTTCATCTACGTTACGATAGCCAAAACATTTAACATGGACTTTAGAACCATTACCAATAGCTTTAGACTTGTCCCAATCCTTACCATCTGCATCTACAACCTTTAGGATAGATTTCTTACCTGCTTTGGTTAGGTCATTCAATGATAAACCCATTCCGTGCATACCATCTACGATATCGTATGCTGTACCCTTACCCTCTTTAAGCTGACTTTCTAGTGGATATTTAAGCTGCTTCTTCTTGTTACGGTCTTTACCAACTTCTTTAAGTTCCTTGTTGATAGCTACACCATCTTCATCAACAGGTAGTTCTAGTTTCTCACGAGTATCACTATCAACGAATACTGTAAATTGATAAGCTAAATCCTCTGATTGATATTTCTCAGCAGGTTCTAATACTTTGGCAAAGAACACTGGAACATTCTTTAGGTATAAAAACTCATTCTTGCCTTCTTTTACTAATACTGCTTCTGTTTTGTTAGTCATTTGATTTTCCTATTAAGTTATTTGTTTTAAATTCTTTTATTAAGCTTTAATTGTGTAGTCATTATCAGGGTGTTGTTCTTTTGCAGTATTTACTGTAACCTTATTATCCTCTCCTACAAAGGTGCTATTCGTCACTGTAATGCTCTTTACCTCGAAAGTTCTTGCAAATACATTTAAAGCTTGTACTACAGTATCTTGCTCCATGTGGTTTTTGAAACCACTGTCAAACACTCGTTCAATACCACCTGCTAGGTTGTCTACATCTTCTTTACCGACTTTAGCGCCGATGTGCATAATACTTTCCATTTTCTTTCTCCTGACTTAGTTTTATTTATAGAAGAACTTATTGTTCCTCATCTCGCTCTCTTTGAGTGAATGTGTATAGTACACGTTTTGGGTTGTGGTGTCAAGCTTTATTTAGATTTATTTTGAATTAATTTACACTCATAAATACTTCCTTTGATTCTTATAACTCCAAAATCAACACAGTCTTTACTTAAATTATTCTCAGTTACATTTTCACCATAAGTGCAGCTTGAGAACATCGTCAATGATAGTATAGTAACGAAAAGAATGCCTACAAAGAAACCATCCATCTCAATTCCCCTCAGCCATAATTTCCTCTACATCATATTTACCAATAATTCTACAGAACTCTTTACACAAGAACACAGGTAAAATATCCTCACCTGCTCTCAACGTACTGTTCTTATAAGCGATAATAGTTTCACCTCCCTCTGTTGCTCTAATAAGTTCATCTGGATTCTGTGGTGATGTAAATTCAAACATACTAGGTAATTTCTCACCTAAGTCATATAAGAAATCCATCATAGTGTCTTTGTCTTTGAATGCCATGTCACGAGTGTCTAATTGCATCATTTTCTCCTGTTTAATTTAGGTCAGTGTATCATAGTTGTATTGGTTGTGCAAGTGTTTTTAATGACACAAAGCCCAGTTATTTCCAACAACATAGGACATACCTAGATTAACTTTCAAACCAACCTCTTTCTCTGCTAAAGTAATGGCATCTGTTACTGCTTTAGATACAGGGTTAGGCAATGCTAGACAATATCTTCCGTCACTGATAACAATAGCCTCTCCTAATTGTTCTCCGTCCCAATCCTCAATAAATTTATTACACTCCTCCTCTGTCTTGAATAACTTCATGGGTATTAATTTTGGATTTACTGCTAGTTGGCATTCGTCCATGCCTGTTACGAGTTCGTTAAACTCCCAACCTTTCGATTGGTATCGGACTATATCACAATCCTTTTCAGGATTCTCCCCGTTTCGACTTTCACTTGAAAGCCTACGCTACAATAGCTAGTCTCTGAACGTTACCTTTCGGTCTTCGCTGCTGATTGCCCATTTCAGTTGTTACATCATACTTAACATATATGCCAAGCCTTTAGGGTTTCCAGACAATTAGAGGAGTTATTCGATGCACATTACTATGCAAAGCCACAACTTTTATGGTATTCAATCATACTGCTCATATCAATAACTTCATGTTCAAATGGATTGCACTTGTACCCTTGCTCTTCTAGCAACTTGTATAAGAACACAGTGGAATATTTAGCACAAATAACACCGCCTGATTGAAACAAGAAGTTAATAAGACTGTGTTGAGAACGAATATTAATCTTTCTTCCATCAACAGCTACAATGTTAGTTTTACCTCTTTTCTCCCAAGCAGCAGTCAGTGCTTCTTTTAGGTCTTTTAGGGGCTTAACCTCTTCCCAAAAATTCTCTACTAGAGCGTCTGCTTCCTCTTGAGATATTCCAAGCATGGTTTTTGCTTTCTTACTTGAACCTCCATAAATCAACATATAAGCGATAGCCTTAGCATCTCCTCTGTCCATTCCTAACTTTCTAGCGTTGATAGAGTGCAAGTCATTAGGTTTTTCTGCTAATAAAGAAACAGCTAATTCTTCGCCATTAAAAGGCAGTACATAGTGTCCTTGAATACGTGCTTCTAAAGAACTAAAGTCAAATCCAAATTGATACATTCCTTTTCCACAACCAAACAATGAGCGTAGCTCTTCGCCATACACAGACGTAACACGAGGTATATTAGCAATGGAAATGTGTCTGTATCTCTGAGTTCCTGCGCCAATCTCAATAGCAGGTGTGCTTACACGTTCATCTTCTTCTCTATACATTGACAAGTAACCAGTATCAGGGTATTCATCTTCGTAATCAACATCGTCTAACTTCCCACCTGCAATAGAACTCTTTCTGTGCTTGTATGTTTGGTATAATACAAAGTCATTAGCAAATGCAACTTTATCACCAAGCTTTGTTAAGTTAGGACACAACTCTTTCTCAACACCTACACGAACACAGGGAGAGGTCGGAACACGTACTGGGAAATCTTTTTCTAACTTAGGTAACAGTTTCTTTCTAACCACCTCCTTAGTTACTTTCATTCCCATATCTAAGTCACGTAGCCTTACATCCTTGTATTTACCCTCATCAAATGTTTGCGCCAACCATCTATCCAGTGTTTCAACACGCTTGTCATAACTAATAGATTGCTTCTTACTATCCTTAGTTAAATCACGAACCTTCATCTCTATAGGTCGCCAACCTAGTTCAATCAAATAACTCTTAACATGGTCTAGGTCAGAAATATCAGCTACTTCATGTGTTTCTAATGGTTCAGTAAAGGGTATCTCTCTTGCCATACCCTTATAGATAAACAACTCATCTTCAATTATAGCATCATGTCGGATAGCAAACTTAGCCATGATAGCAGAAACAGAGCCGTCTTTATTTATTTGCTTGATAGGTGGAGTATATTTCTTAAGCGTACCTTTTGTCATAGGTTTAGGTGGTAATAATGGATTAACGTTATCAGACAACTCTTGCATCTTTTCAGTCAAGTCTTCAACACAAGCAATAGCCTTTTCCTTGTCAAACCAGAACCCGTAAGTCTCTCGTCTAACAGCAATATCAGCTAACTTGTTTTCCATCTTTTCAGCTTTCTTCCAACCAATATATCCTTGATATTCTTTCTCAAGTTTGTCAAAAATTAAGGATGTAACTTTTGTATCCTGAATACAGTAGCTAAGCATTTCTGGAGTGAACTTACTGAAGTCGTGGAAGTCACCTTTAAAATCACCTAATACTTTACCCCAAGCTCCTAGAGAGTGCCCTCCTTTTCTATCTGGATTTAATAATCTTGAACGTACCAATGTATCTGTAACTTTAATATCTTTACCGAATAACTTATCTGATTGGTCTAAGTATCCAATGTCGTAGTCTAATACACCAAATAACTTCAAAGCTAGTAAGTCGAACTTGATAGCGTTGTGCCCTATAAGCTCGCTACAATCGCTTAGGATACGTTGTAAATCGTCTTTGGTAATACCACTACCGTTCTCGCTTACAAGTTCTTTTACGTCATCTGTGTCTACGTCACGCACTACAATACACCACAATCTAGCATCACTGTTCAACTTGTATGGTAAACTTGAGTAATCCAACATATTAGATAACAGGTTATTGGTTTCGATATCAATTACAAACCTGCCCAAGCTTTTCTTAACTTCATCACTCACTTCCATCTCCTTATATAAATGTGCCAATATATATATTGTGTATGTATACTAGCACACTTATATTATATAAGCAAGGTTGTTTCTAGAAAGAGTCGAGCACTTCTATATTATCAATATCTTCCTCGTCATAGCCCCCAACTACTTTATCACTATTTCCTTCTAGATTAATGTTCTTCATTTGTTCTTCTGTATAGCCAATAAAGAACCCATGTTGCTCAGCAAAATTATAATCAAACAACGTGTGATGCTCTGGTGAATAATAAATTTGAGCAGCCAATTCCATAGTTACACCATACGTTCTATTTTTACTAACTTTAATCTTAGTAGTATTTCTCTCAATCGGGTCTTCTGACATACGATTTCTACTTAACATCATATTGATAGTACCAGTCCCAATAATCGCTCCGCTTCCTTTGAAGTCCTCCTCATTCATGCTTGCACCCTCAGATTGAGACTGTGCCCCACCAGATGTCTTCCGAGAATGCAGCACATTAATCGAAGTCACCATGTATTGAGTCTTTAGCTTCTCCTCAAATAACATCCAAGATGTTTGCTCTTCATTGCTTAGCTTATGAATTACTGAACTAAGAGGGTCAAATAAAATAATGCGGCTATCATATAGTTTGATTGATTGAAGTACAGCTTCTTTTAATTCCTCTACGTCATCTGGGATTTTTCTCATAATATTAAATCTATGACTGCCATCTTCTAAGTATAAATATTTATCAATTTCTTCTTTATTATCTTTTAAAATCTTTACCCGTTCCTCTACATCCTTAATCATCATTAAGTTAATTCCTGTAACTTTTGATGCTATTTTTAATCCATAGCTCCCAACAGAATCTTCCATAGTAACAATTAGCATACGGTGTGGGCTATTCATAACCCAGTCTAAAGTCAATTGATTGACTACCACAGTCTTACCTGTTGATGTATTCGACCCTAGATTCCAAATTTCTCCTAGTCCTATTCCAGATGGGAATACGTTATCAAGTCCTTTTAAAAAGCTAGGTAGAGGTATAGACTCTGTAACAGCGGCTTTCAACATTTCTTCATAGATATCACCTGAACCTGAGATACCCCAATCATTAATAGCTTGAGCATTCCAGTAGACATCCGTGATAATCTTATCGAAATCCCCTACTTTCATGTAATCGTTAATATCTTTATGGCGTAATGCGGCTCTGTATAGTTTACTGTTGTCTACGACAGCCTTAACCTTTTCGTAAGCAGCTAATCCAGCCTCATCATTATCTAAGGCACAGATAATCTTTTTATGAGCATTCACCCAATCATAATTGAGCTTAATCATTGTAGCTGTACTATCTTCGCCTAGACTACTACTAACTACATTATAACTCTTACGATACTTATCACTCTCTAGAGCATGAATCATTGAGGCTAAACAAATCTCACCACCAACAATAATCAACGTATCCGCAACAGCATTACTCTGGTTTAAGAACCCACCTAGCTTACCAACATAGCCTACGCTATAAAACTCTTTAGGGTGTTTGCGAATCTTATACCCCACTACTCGCTCATTACCATCCTCTACCACTGTAATAGGGTAGTACATGCTTACCTCATTACCATTCTTTTCCCATCGTACTCCTAAACCCTTATAGACCTCACTAGGAACGCCACGATAAGGCTTAGGAATGTCTGTGAATGTCTTAGCCTCAATCTCTGCCACTTGCTCTGCTGTTAGAGCCTTATTCTTTAAATTGTCAATATCTTTACTTGTAATCAAATTACGTTCTCCTTTAGTTACTACTTTAGTTTCATCTAAATATTCATCACTGCATTTTACTAGACCACACGAACCGAAGCAGAAGTATCCTTGCCCTTCACCGTAATAGAACAGGTTGTCACCTGCTGTATCCTTACCTTGTGATTGGCATTTCGGACACGCATTGTGACCATATTCTAGTGCACTTTCATCTATGTACAAAATCTACTCCTTCAAATTCAGGGATTTCTGTCCAAAACAAATACTTCTCATTACCATAGTCTTCATTAAAACAACCACGACCACCATTCCAATATCCAACTTCAGGAATCATGTCCTTATCATTACCCATATCGTATGTAAACCCACTTCTCATTACAATGTAGTAGCCATCATACTTAGGTTTAGTGTATACCAACCTTTTAAATGTTATATGTTCTTTCATAATTACCCCTTATAAAACCTCAGTCTTAATGACCTCAATCGTAGAACCTCTTTTATCGAAACTCATAAATTCTTCGAGTGTGTTTAGACTCTCTACAATAGGTATTTGAGATGTTGCTATAGAATCGTATCCACAAGACAACTTCAAATCCTCAAGAACGGCTCTCTTTACCTTACCTAAAGATTTTTTATCACATTTAATAAGTGTTGACCAAAGGATTCCATCATACCCACCATTCTCTCTTACTTCCCATACGTACATATCATCGCTCTCCAATTAATTTATTCACCTAATATACCACCTCCCACTCATTCCGTCAACATATATTTTAGACATAAAAAAAAACACACACCCATGACAGGTATGTGCTAAATATTATTGTATAAGAATATATTGTTATGTGCTATCGGACTGTTATTTATCCTCTTTGTTCACATCAACTCCGAACCATCTTCTAAGCTTGCCTAACACGCTCTCAACTATTATACTAACTCCACTGTCTCCAATGCCATTAACCAATCTCTCAATCAAGGGTCTGTTAGCAATCCTAAGAACATCCAATGTACTACCCACCATCATTCCTAATGGCACATTCAATATTGCAAGCCAATATATAGAGGAAATCCCCCTACTTGCATATAGGTACTCCCCCATTGCTGCTGCAAATAATAGTGCTACTAACATGAACATGAAAGATAATTGCCACCCATATCTTGCCCTATCAGAGGATATGAACGCACCAAGACCGCCTCCAATAATTGCAAAGAAAATTTGTGGTGAAAAGCTTAGGGTTAAAGTTGTGAAAAATCCATCCATCTTTTACCCCTCAGATATTTGTGTATCTATCCTCTATTTTTTTATTAAGCCGTAGTAAATACATTCCTGCTACAATACAGGTAAATGCAATTACTAGGTATACGATTGGTGCAGGTGTTAGGGGAGGTGTTCTCACTAGGAATAATGAGGCTATCATAGCCCACACCCAACCACTTACTATTAGAATGTAACCTGATATTTGATTAGATTTTATCCCTTTGCATACCATAGCGTACCATTGAGCCACACCTAGTAATGCCATTGCGCTCCACCAGAAAGGGTTGCCAAGCAGGTATATTCTAGGGTATGGCGTTGCACTAATAATTGTATCTAGGTTGTAGATTAAAGGGAGAGTGAAACCTATTAATAAAGCTGTATTAAGAAACTCTACTACTCGTGTGCCATGAGCGAATAGCCAGTCTAAGAATGAGTCAGAATATACTACAATCTTACGATATGGCATTAGGTGTGCTCCTTGGTTGGAATGCGTTTATTCATTGTTACGTCCTTTTGAATGTTGTGGAATGTACATACGAAAACACACCATCATTTAGATAGTGTGTTGTTGGAGGTTGAGGGGCATTAAGGTAGTCTAGTAACGTCTATTTTAATCATTGTTGGCTTACTTTGGAACACAGTTGTTTAGTTTTCAGAGTATCCTCCAAGCATATTAGAAGGAACAGCCATACTATTAACAACCTTATTTCGGTAACTTTCTAATACTGCTACCATCTCATTCATCTCTTGTATATCCTCTTGAGCTTGCATGAGGTTTGTTTTAAATAGTTTCATTACACCTCCCCCTCGTATAACCATTGCATGAAGAAATTGTGCATACGTTTACTCCCAATAGCTAAAGTCATAGGCTCTCCTTTACGAATACAGCCTCTCCAAGCCCATTGTAGCAATTCACTTGTAGCAAATACCTTCAAATCTACAGGGTGTCCATAATCTTGTAGGTAAGCACTAACAGGCACTAATGGTCTACGATTATAGCAATGAACCATAAGTTTTTTATCACTGTATTCGTTAGTAGCACGAGTTTGAGCAGCAAGCCAACAGGTGTGCTTAACTCCATCGTCATCTTTATATTCACTATACCCAATAGGTCTTACTAACTTCTTAGATTTAACCTTACCACGTACAGCTCTCTCTTTTGGTACAGTCCACAGAACATCTTTATTAGATAATCCTAATCGGTTTGCAATAGTTCTAATGTAGTTTGAAACATTATTTAATTGAACACCATTAGCTTCAGAAAACCACGTAGATGATAGTGAGTAGTTATTCATCTTATCCGTAGGTGGTATTACATTTAGTAGATTTTTAATAGCGGTTTTATCTTCTCTCTCTAAAGTAATCTCGTCAAACTCTTGCACATCAAAACCTTTTAGCTTTAAGAAACAATCTAAGATATTATCCTCAAACATATAAGTCAGAATAACCACTTCTCTTGCACACTCAAACAACCTTACAGGTAACTGAGTACACATCATAACTTCTGAACGCTTGGTGCAATACAAACTCTTACTGTCACAGTATTTAGTGAAATCATAATACTTGTGCTTAGTGTCAATCTTTTCTCTAGAACCTTTCCAAGACACCATACCATCACTTTCATTCACATCAATATTGCCATTTTCAATCAACCACTGCAAATCACTTCTAGAGTATTTATCGAAACCACTGATAACATTTACTTCTTCATCTATAATAACAGTGTAGTTATTTAACGACATGTGATAAAAATGGTTCTCATTCATGCTTAAATAAAGACTATGAGTACAAGCAATACTATCTCCTGATTTTAGCATCTCTAACAAACTCTTAGATTTAGTCTGACCCTCATTAGTAGGAATCTCTAATGTAATGTTCTTAAGAGATTTATGTACCCTACCTCCCTCCATTACCTCTGATAGCAATGGTGACACATAAATATAACTTTTTTGAGGGTTGTTATCCATCCATTCAATAATTCTATTAGTCTTATGACTTCCCATAATACCATCGACAATCTTAACTGTGTTATTCTTTCTATCAATAATGTTGAACATAATATCTCCTAGCTTACCTTATGTTTACATGGTCTTACATAGGCATACCTGTAACCGTTGCTGTATATAGCTCTGCACTATATTTTCTTAGACAACAGGGGGTAGTATAAACTAAAGAAATATCTTTGTCAAATATAATAATACTTCATAAAAATAACTATTATCATACAATAATAATCGATAATTAAAATATATCAAACACCACCGTGTCCTCTAGATTTTCAATATCACTGAAACATAATAATCTTTAAACACTTTACTATTTAATATATTATTAAAGTAATAATCACCATCCTGTTAAGACACCCTGTTCAGATAACCAGACTAGACACCCTAACTGATACAATCATTTTCAATAACACTATTACCACTAATAATATTTTTATTACTATATTTACTTTTACTACTAAACTTACTTAGAAAATCATCAATCTCTTTAGATTTACTTGTATTAGGTGCAATAGCTGTTGGATTCTTATTACTCTTTAACAAGCCTCTAGCTTTCAGTTCAGACCAATGTACCTGTGATGCTTGGACTACAATATCTGTATTGTTGTTATGTGCATCTTTAGTGTCTGTACCTATTGCTGAGCTAATGCCAAGAGCCTCTAGATTGGATTCTAATTCATCTTTGGTATGTTTGCTACTGTTATCTTCAAAGGGCTTAAATGAGGCACTGTATACGTTGTTAGCGTTATGTTGGCTAGTGGTTGTAGTAGCCATAGGGTTAGCAGGAACAACATGCTCATCATTCCATGCCTCTGTATTCAAGTAAGACATTGGATATTTCCTATAAGTCTTATCAGGTGTAGATAATAAATAAGCATCTAATGATTCCATTGTTAGTGTTCTATCTTCTTCTGTTAGTGCAATCCACTTAGCTTCTACATCAGACTTCTTACCTTTACAGTAATCATATTTATCCCAAAAATCAGAGAAAGGGATATTGATGTCAACAGTTTCTTTTACTTTTATTTTGTTAGTGTCTTTAGAGTGTCTTTTGTGTAGGAACTTCTCGTCATCATCATAAGAATTAATATCGTCATTATTGCACTGATAACCCTGTTCTTTAGAAATAATTTCCAACTTACTTTCCATTTCTAAGACTTCATCAGGCTTTAAACATACATTAAATAGTGCTTCAGTATTAAGTGTAAACATCTTAACTGACTTATTCTTACCTGTAGTTATGATAAGTTTTAGTTCCTCTAATGAGGTAATAGCGGTTCTTACTGAGCGAGTAGTGATACCAGTCATATCTGATATTTGATTTTGAGAGATTCTGTCGTATTGCTTACCCCAACCTAATGTCTTTCTATAGATTACAAGTAATGTCTTAAACTCTGAGTGAGACAATTTACTCATCCAATAGTCGATAATAGCGTTATCTAATTTAAGGAATCCGTTGTTAGTCATAATAAACCTTTATATATAATTTGATTGAGGTATCATTATACAAAACACAAAGGGTTAATACAACAGATATGTGGAAAATATATCCTATGTTTTACACACAACAAAAAAGGCTTACCCAACCCTTATACGATGATTAGTCATACAAGAGCTAGATAAGCCTTATGTAAAATTACAGTTGTATTATCAAATTAAACACTATACTTGAGCGGCTTCCAGACTGCTGCTGCATCTATTCCAGCAGTGGTACAAACCCAGCCATAAATGGTATCTGCTGTAATAGTGGTTTTATACACCATATCGCCAACAACAAAACTACCCACAGTGGGTATTGCATTAGTTCTAAATGTTCTCACACTCGTATTATATCTTATGCCCCATTTGTAGTAATCAATTGTGTATGCAAGTCCGCCATTTATAGATGTCGCCATTGATGTATTGAATATCACATCACCCAAATTAATGCTTTTAGTTGTTGCGATGCTTAGGTTCGTCATACCAAACTGAAACCCACTAACTCCCCCAGAAAACTTTATATTATTGAATGAGGCGTACACACATTTAGCCATATCAAAAACAAGACCTCCCAAAGTTTCTTGGTAAACTGTCTGAATATTCTCTAGGATACCCGTGCTGATGATGGATTCAGCTCTTATGCTATGTGCGGTATTTGTTGTTAGTTTTACATTGTGCATATATAAATTATTGCAAGATATAGCAACTGTTCCAAAGGAGCAATCTGATATGCTCAGGTCATAATCACCACCCAACATCACCCCTCCTGAACCATGCACATCAACAAAACTAACTTTACCGTTGATTATCTGTTTGTATGCTGGACGAAATATAGCAAAACCACTTTTAATATTACTAAAGTGCATATCAGTAGTCGTCTCTATGCTGTCGTCTAGTATCAGACTACCAACCCCTTTTAGGTTGTTAAAATTCAAATTGCTTGATGTATGATTACCTCCCCCATGCTGCCACTGGCAACGACCATTAGGATTAATGTTTTCAAAGTCATCAACGTACAAGCCATTCACACCGTAAGACCGAAGGCTGCCCTCGTACCCTACGTTTTCACCAGTATCGAATGCTGCGAGCAATCCGCATCGTTCAGATACGCCACGTTTAATCCATGTTGTCTCTGCACCCTCGATATGAAATCCTTGACGACAATCTATAGCTCTACAGCCCTCAACTAGAGTCTCGTAAGCACCTATATCTACAGTAAAGCCAACACGCCCTGATTTTTCAGAAACGCAATCAATAAACTGATTGCCTGATAGTTTTTCAGATGCGGGCAATCCAGCTTTTCTGTATAAAGCAAAGCCGTCATAATTATGATAAGTATAAACACGGGTGAATACGTTGCGACTACCCTTGCGAATATAACAGGTGTACTGCGGCACAAGTGTATGCAATCCTACGTCAGTCACTTTACTATCATCTGTTTCAAAGTAAAGGGATAGACGTTTTATGATAGAGCTATACATACCGCCACCTTTCAAAAACAAAGGCTTATTAATATTGAATGAGTTAATGGTGCTAAAAGAGTACGTTGTATTATCAGGCACTACGAGATTCAACCCTGACGATATGAATTTGCGTAATGCAGCATCATTATCAAGTGTCTCAACACTAGGTAGAGCGCCAAAATCCTCGGGCGTGAACTCAGTCTTACCAACAACTTCCCAGCCATTAAGGATAGAGCCGCCATCATTCTCAGCATCTCTAGCACTGTTGTAACGGTACGTGTTACCGCCTACTTTTTCCCCTGCTAAGTACGATGCTGTATTTACTACCATACCATCTATAGGAGCTAGAAGCGCAAGCAACGTTGCAACATCGTGCACCCCAAAATTAAAGTCTTTTTGAGTTAGACCTGAGCCTATACTCACTAAGGTGTCAGGAAGTATTCCGTCAACAAAGGGTAGTGCATCTAGCTCACTACGAAATTCTGTGTTCTTAACTTCCTGTGTACTGCCATCATCCGTACTAACATCTTGAGCACGGACCTTACCGTCAAATACTTGTAACCCACCTAATTTAGCCTCAACAAAATCTTTG
>CZCB01001347.1_pt1 | contig 86400 bp, 75 predicted proteins | sample 591991 | NCBI WGS metagenome assembly CZCB01 (sample SAMEA3556809, study PRJEB10932) | anaerobic digester metagenome
TGTCTGTAAGGTGTCCGTCTTCAAGGACCTGAAGCAGAGCGTTGAAGACGTCTGGGTGTGCCTTCTCAATCTCATCGAACAGCACTACAGAGTAAGGTTTGCGTCTGACCTGTTCTGTGAGCTGGCCGCCTTCGTCGTAGCCGATGTATCCCGGTGGCGAGCCGATGAGCCTGGAGACAGTGTGTCTCTCCTGGTATTCGGACATATCCAACCTGATCATAGCGTCTTCATCGCCAAACACCGCTTCTGCCAGCGCTCGGGCAAGTTCGGTCTTACCCACACCAGTTGGGCCCAGGAAGATGAAAGAACCAACGGGACGCTTCGGATCTTTAAGTCCCGAGCGGGAGCGGCGTACGGCTTTGCTGACAGCACTGATTGCCTCTTCCTGACCGATGACACGCTTCTGAAGTTCTTTTTCCAGATCCAAGAGCTTCTGGCTTTCGGTTTCTGTCAGTTTGGTTACTGGGATTCCGGTCCAACTGGCAACTACAGAAGCGATGTCCTCTGCGGTAACCTCGATAGAGCTGAGGCTCCTCTCTTTCTCGATATGCTTTTGGTGCTCTTCGAGTTCTTTCTCAAGTTCCTGTTCTTTGTCTCTGAGATCGGCGGCTTTTTCGAACTCTTCGTTTTGGATAGCCGCTTCTTTTTCCCGTCTAACGCTGGCGATCTTCTCTTCGATCTCCTTCACCGATGGAGGCGTGACCAGCGTCGACAGTCTAACCTTGGAAGAGGCTTCGTCGATCAGGTCGATGGCTTTGTCCGGAAGAAATCTGTCGGAGATGTACCTTGCAGACAGCTTGGCTGCTGCCTCAACGGCTTCGTCGGTGATCTTCACCCTGTGGTGTGCTTCGTACCGGTCTCTAAGACCGAACAGAATCTTAATGGTATCCTCTACGCTAGGCTCGCCAACCATAATCGGCTGGAATCTGCGCTCTAGTGCAGCGTCCTTTTCGATGTGCTTGCGGTACTCATCTAAGGTCGTTGCGCCGATGGTCTGGAGCTCTCCTCTGGCCAGAACTGGTTTTAAAATGTTTGCTGCATCTATAGCGCCTTCAGCGGCTCCAGCTCCAATCAAGGTGTGGACCTCATCGATGAAGAGAATCACGTTACCTGAAGCTTTTACTTCGTCTATCACTTTCTTCAGGCGCTCTTCAAACTGCCCTCTGAACTTAGAGCCGGCTACCACACCTGACATGTCGAGGGCGACCACTCGTTTGTCCTTCAAGATCTCGGGAACGTCTCCAGCAACGATTTTTTGAGCCAGCCCCTCGACCACCGCGGTTTTACCTACACCGGGCTCACCGATCAAGACTGGATTGTTTTTGGTTCTCCGGCTGAGGATCTGAATAACCCTTTGAATCTCTTCCTCCCTGCCAATAATGGGATCCAACTTACCCTCTTCGGCCATTTCTGTAAGGTCTCTGCCAAACGAATCGAGGGTTGGGGTGTTCTTGCTTCTCGGACGCCTTGCTTCTTTCTCGCCGGTTTCGCCCTGGCTCCTCAGTTGTTTGAGGACCAGTTCCCTGAGTTTATTGGGCTCGACATTGAAACTTCTGAGAACGTTTATTGCCACGCCTTCGCCTTCTCTGAGAAGACCAAGGAGAATGTGTTCGGTGTCTACATAGGGGAATCCCATGATCCGTGCCTCTTCGAAAGCCAAAGTCAGAACCGTCTTGACTCTTGCGGTCATAGGAATCTGCTCCAACTGAATGGGAGCTCCTCCGGGGATGATGTCCTCAATGCGCTCTTTTACGGCATCTAGCGACAACCCCATGGAGGTCATAGCTCTACTTGCACCGCCATCTGAGACGCTGAGAAGGCCCAAAAGGATGTGTTCCGTTCCTATGACTTCATGACCCATGCTTCTTGCTTCTTCTTGAGCTGTAGCGAGAACTCTCTTGGCTTTATCAGTAAAGCGGTCCATAAACATGCCTTTTTCACTCCTTTGCTAGTTCTTCTCTGATAACAGAAGCGCGGTAGTAGTCCCGCATTTCGGGGTCCAAATTACTGCCTAAATACTTCTGAAGATGAGCAGGTCTAATGATTTGCATTAAAGCTTGAATCTTTGGCTTCAGCGCGTTTGTGATGAGGCCTAAGTCGATACCGAGCCTTACATCGCTAAGGAGCGCCAAAGCTTCATTGGTGCTGATAATCCTTGCTTCTTTTAATGTACCTAATGAGCGGTAAACTTTATCCTCAAGGAATGTGCGGTTTTTCTCTATAAGCATCTCTCTGATCTTGCGTTCCTCACCGATGACGTGGGTAGCTACCGTGACCAGGTCTTTGAAAAACTCGTCTTCAGATCTGCCCAGACTCCTCTGGTTGGAGATCTGATAGAGGTTCCCCAAGGCTTCTGTGCCCTCGCCGTAGATGCCACGCACCACCATGCCCAGTTGGTTTACAGAGTCCAAGATCTTCGGCATGTTGTTGGTAAGGGCAAGACCTGGAAGGTGGACCATAGCCGAAACCCTGATACCTGTACCGACATTTGTAGGCCAAGCCGTAAGGTAGCCGTATCTTTCGTCGAAGGCGATGTTCAAAATCTCTTCCAGCTGATCGTCGATGGCGTTTGCCCTTTTCATTGCAGCGCTCAAGTCGAGTCCAGGTGCGATGGACTGAATCCTGAGGTGATCTTCTTCATTGACCATAATGCTGGAAAGCCGGTCCTTGGAAATAGCCACACCTCTTCCTACAGGATCCCCAATGATCTGTGGGCTGAGCACATGGCTTTCCATCATTTTTTCCCGCTCTAGAGAACTAATATCCTCCAGATTGATGAAGTCAAATTCGCTGGGATTAATTGCCTTCTTTATTTCCGCCCGAATCTCTTTGCGAACCTCGGGGCTTGCATGCCAAGGAAAGGGTCTGTCTTCAAGGTTTCTTGCAAGACGCACTCTGCTCGACAAAACTACGTCGCCTTCGGTCCCATCCTGGATCATCCAGGGGGTGACTAATTCGAAGATGTCCTTTTTGGCCACCTTACGCACCCCCCTCAGCTGTCTTTTCCAGTTTGCGTATTTCGTCCCTAACTTTAGCCGCTTTCTCATACTCCTCCCGCCTTACAAGCTCCTTTAGCTCTTCTCTTAGTCTTTCGATCTGACGCTTTACCATCAAACTGCCGCCTTGCCGTACAGGGATCTTGCCGCGGTGGACGACATCGCCCTGAATTCTCCGCAGGATCGGCTGCAGCTCGCTGTCGAACTCCCTGTAGCATGTTGGGCAGCCCAGCTGTCCGGTTCTCCGGAACTGGTCGAAGGTTGAACCGCAAGCACTGCACTGACTTGTAAGTAGCTTCGGCTGGTACTCCATAGACCCGAGAAGGGTTTCAAAAAATGAAGTAAACGGATTGGTGATATTGAACAGCTGCAGCTGACCGGTCTCTTTGGCACACTTCTGACACAGATGCTTTTCCTCAACAATACCATTTAGCATCGTCTTCAAATGCACAGTCGCGGGATTAACGTTACACCTGTCGCACAACATGGCTCTCTACCTCCTTACGTTTTCCAGCAGAACAACCAGCGATCTAAAAAGCATCGCTCTGAGTCTATCGTCAAGGTTTTCCTCTTCAGTCTTTATGATCAGATCAATCAGCCTGGCTTCATCGGGCTGGATAATCTCTTCCTCCACAAGCAGATTCAAAATGGGCTGCACCTCATCGCGTTTGACTCTGGTCTTCAATTTGGCTTTCACCAGTTCCCAATCGGGCTCCTCATAGAGCCTGACGATTCTGATGTAGCCACCGCCGCCCCTACGGCTTTCCACGATGAAACCTCTCTCTGGAGTGAATCTAGTCTGGAGGACATAATTGATCTGTGAAGGTACACAGCGAAACGTCTCAGCTAGCTGTCTGCGCTGTAATTCAATATAGTCTTTTTGCGACTCATTTAAGAGCTCTAAGATGTGCTTTTCAATGAAGTCACTTAAGCTGCGCACGTGTTTTTCACCTGACCTTTCCTGACCTTCTGACCTTATTATATATCCATATTCTGTCTATTGCAACACATATAGCAAAAATCCCAGCATTTTCAGGGGATTTTTTTGGTTCTCCTCTCTCCTTTATAATTTGACCTTTCCAAAGGGATCTAAACATTCGGGCAAAAAAAAGAGCCCTTTGGGCTCTAAAATGGACAGGATGCCAGCTTTATGCTCTAGCATCCTGATTGCTTTTTTCCAGTTTTAAGAACTCGGCAAAGATCAGACCGAAAATGAACCACAGAAAACCGGCTACTGCAAGTCCCGAGGTTGTTGCGTCAAAAAGCTCCCTGACAACTACAGCCAGCATAGCAGCTCCCACCGGCAGAAAGTGGCTCTTTACCTTCGCGATCTTATAGCACATATAGAGCGCCGAGCCGTAGATGAGTACGCTCAGCACAAACGCTACCGGTCCTAGCTCTGCACCGAAGTTTAGGAAGATGTTATGGGCGTGAGCAAGAGGCTCTTTGTCGTCTTCTTCAGTTAGGTAGCGTGCATGGGCTTCCTGGAAATTGCCAAGTCCAACTCCAAAGAAGTTGTCTTTCATCATGGAGAGGGAAACTGCATATGCGTTGATCCTGTCCGAGTTGATATTAAAGTCAAAAATAGTCAGGAATCTCCGCTTCCAATAGCTGTTGGTGAACAGAGCCGCCCCTAAAACCAATACTCCCAGAAGCACTACAGCGATGATCTGCTTGTTTTTGGCCCGGAACCAAAAGAGCACACCAAAGATGAGTATGGTCCCAATCCAGGCAGCCCTCGATCCGGTGAAGATGATTCCCACCACGTTGAGGAGAACGGCCGCAATGTACAGCCATTTATAGTTAGACTTTTCCCTGTAGAAAGCTGCCAGAAAGACGCCAAGGGAGCCCAGAAGGAGCGTCGCTGCGGCGTTGCAGCCTACAAGGAGCTCTGCCCGCCTGTGCCCGACCACGTAGTGGTCGTAGAAGATGTAGGCGACCGCAAGAGCCGCACCCCAGATGAAAAAGCGCCACACCAACCGTGAATCCAGATTATGTGCGTAAACTCCCGCATAAAACACCGGAAATGCAACTACAACCAGTCCCAGGACGGTACCCCATGCCACTCCACTGCCAGGCGCGGCAGCCAAAGTCGCCAGTACAGCCCAAAGAACGAAAAAAAACGTCACTACCGGAAGAAAGCGCTTTTGGGGCGTGGTGCCTCTCACTTCCCCGACAAAGTCTTTACTAAACGGTGGATATACAAACGACAGCAGAAGGAGAATCAAACCAGGAACGATGCCCCCGATACTTCCCAGAACGATTATAAGAAACGCTACTACCGCGAACCAAACGTCAAGCTTTTTGTCCAAGTAATGCTAGTCCCCTTTCTATAGTCTTCATTGGCTCTACCAGTTCAACAAAGACACGTAGAATTTTTCTGTATCTGAGATCATTCGTTCTTCCGTATAACAGCTGAGAAACCTTTCTCTTGCTTTTTTCCCCAAAGACTCTCTCAAACCTCTATCCTGAAGCAGTTTCTCTAGTGCTTGAGCCAGTTCGTCGTGGGGAACTGTTATGCCTGCATCGCCAAGAATCTCCTTAAGACCGCAGACATCTGCTGCCACACAGCATAGTCCTGCGCTCATAGCTTCGACCAGCGCAAGGCCGAAGGTCTCGGTTCGCGACGGCAGGACGAAAATATCGATGGAACTGAGGAAAGCAGCTGGTTCTTGAATGCCCAAAAAGACCGCAGGGATGCCTAGTTCCTTTGCGATGGCCTGCAGTTTTTCCTCCTCTTTGCCCACACCAGCAATAAGCAGCTGGTAGGGTTCTTTGACCTTGGCAAGTTCTCTGAGGAGAAGGTCAAGCCCTTTGTCCTTAGCAAGTCTTCCCATGTAGCCGATTTTAAGGGGGAAGCCTTCATTGCGCTCTGCAGGTAAGATCGCATCTCCGATGCCGTTTGGTATTACAGCAGTTTTCCTCAAACCGAGATCCTGCAGAAGCTGTTCTTCCCAACGGGTGAAACAGATGACAGACGCTTTCTTTGCAAATACCCCAACCATCAGCTGATCGAGTCTGTTGTAGTAGCTGTGTGGCGTGAACACCACAGGTTTTTGATATGCTGCCACTAGTTCTCTTGCAGCATGGATATGGATTAAGTCGTAGGCAGGTGCAAGCCGGCGGATCAGCCTCCTCCTCTGTAAAAAGCTCTGTGGGAGAAGCTCTAACTCCAGACCGGCAAAGAGCTTCCGGCCTGGCCCTTCTGGACACAAGACCGTTACCTTGTGACCTTTTGCTGCAAGTCCGCAAGAAAGCAAAGCTGCCGCTTTTTCGGTGCCACCGATCTCGCTGTAAGGCACGACTTGAAGGATTTTCACTTTCCTCCACCACCACTTAAAGCTTATAAGCTAATCATAGCTTACGTGAAGCATAATTAAAAGAAACTGCAAAAAAACGCAGTTTCTTTTGTGCTACTTAAGCTGTCAGCTTAAGATACTTCTTGCTGCGATTATGCCAGAGCAGGATGCCTGCATCAGTCCTCTGGTGATGCCAGCGCCGTCGCCTACGGCATACAGGCCTTTGATGGCAGTTTCCAGCTGGTTTGACACCTCTACCCTAGACGAGTAGAACTTGACCTCTACGCCGTAGAGCAAAGTGTTTCGCGAGTAGACTCCAGGTGCCACTTTGTCCAAGGCCTGAAGCATCTCCAGAATGCTCACAAGGTGCCTGTAGGGAAAGACTAACGACAGGTCTCCTGGCGTTGCATTCGTAAGCGTCTGCCTGGTTGTGCTCTTTTGCATCCTCTCTCTTGTAGAGCGGCGCCCGTCCAAGAGATCGCCGAGCCTCTGCACCAAAACTCCTCCGCCGAGGAGATTCGCCAGAGTGCTGATGTACTGTCCGTACTTAGTGGGATCTTTGAAAGGCTCGGTGAAGTTTTTGCTCACCAAAACTGCGAAGTTGGTGTTCTCCGTTGTCCGATCGGATCTGGTGTGACCGTTGACGGTGATAAGCCCGGAGTTGTTTTCTGCAACAACCTCTCCGCCTGGACACATGCAAAAAGTCCTGACCTTATCCTCAAAGGTCTTGGAGTAGTAGATGTACTTCGATTCGAACAAGTGGTCTGTCAGGTGCTCCATAATCACTTTTGGCAGCTCTACCCTGACTCCGATATCCACCGGATTCATCTCGGTCTTCAGCCCAAGCCTACCTGCTTCCTTGGTAAACCAGTTGTGCCCCTCTCTGCCGGGAGCCACAATAACGTTTTGGGCATAAAAATCGCCGCTGTCGGTGGAAACGCCAACGACCCTGCCATTTTCTGTAAGAATGCTGTTTACAGTCAGCATGGTCTTGATCTCCACGCCCCGGCTGACTAGATCGTCTTTCATGGCCAGAAGCACTTCCTGGCTGCGTCCGGTGCCAAGGTGCCTGATCGGGCTGTATTCCAGATAGAGATCGGCTTTTGTGGCGTCGCGCTTAAACTGCTCCAAGAGTTTGCCTTCAACAGTGTACAGATGATCAGGAGCTCCATACTGCAGGTAGATCTTGTCCACCTCGTCCACGAGCTTCCTCAGTTCAGTCTCCCCTACGTACTCGCTGAGGTGTCCGCCGACTTCCGTTGAAATTGTGAGCTTCCCATCGGAAAATGCTCCTGCACCACCCCATCCTGACGTGATGGAGCAAGGTTTACACTGAACGCACTGGACATTCTTTACCTTCATGGGACAGCTTCTCTTCTGTAGATCGCGACCTTTTTCCAGTAGAAGAACCTTGGCTTTTTGCGACAGTTCCAAAGCGGCAAAAATGCCTGCTGGGCCGCCTCCAACTATAATGACATCGTATTGCATAATAACTCCTCCTGGCACATGAAAAAGCTAGATAAACTCTATTCTTCGGCAAAAGGAGCAAGCCTGCAGGTTTAGATGCAGACTTGCTTATTTGCATATCTAATATTTCTAACAGGCTTCAGCCTAAAGATTGGCTCCGTTTTCTCTGAGCCTTGCTCTTAGTTTAACTCCATCGAGTTGGCGCACTGTGACGTTTTCTCTGATCGCCATCGCCGCCGCTACTCCCGCAGCTTCGCCAAGAGCGTGGCAGTTCGGTTCGATTCTGATCGCAGCCTGGGCCAAAAACGATGTGGAGATGCAACGGCCGGCAACGAGCAGATTCTCAACTTCCAGCGGAACTAGACACCTGTAGGGAATCTCGTGGTAGTCGCCTGGTTTGAGGTGGCTGTAGAAGTTGATTCCGCCACCTTTCTTAGAGCTATGAACGTCGATCGGGTAGCGGTTCTTAGCTACACCATCAGGGAACTTCCTGGCATTTACATGATCGTCTTCTGTAAGGTAGTACTCACCGCGGACCCTTCTGGATTCCCTGATGCCCACCATACTAGCTATGGAAGAGATGTAGGCGTTTTCAAAACCAGGGAAGTACTTCTTAAAAAAGTTCATGAAGCGCCTGATCCTGGCTCTGCCTTCGATCTGGGCATTGGTCAGGTGGTCGACATTTGTTGCATCGGTCTTTTCACTGATTCTCGGGCAGTTAAACGCCAGCTCATTGGGTCTTCCTGGAACGCCGAAAAACTGGAAGTAGTCTCCGTCGGATACTTCCAGAACACCTTCTTCATAAGCCTTTTCAAAGAAAGGTGTCAGAGCGTAGCGGTTGCCGTTGACATGAGCCCCATGGAAAAAGGGTGGGGTCGTGGTGTAGCCGTCAAGGCTGTGAAGAAACTGGTAGAACTTATCGAGATCGATGTTGGCAACGCTGAAGCGCAGACTCAAGGCCTGGTTCTTTCCGGTTTCATCGCCAGATTCGATTGGCGCGCCGCTTCTTGCTGCAACGTCAGCATCTCCCGATGCATCGATAATCACCTTGCCAAGCAGGGCGAAGCGTCCGGACTTGGACTCAACAATAATGCCTTTCAAGGCATTGCCTTCCATGATCGGAGCGCTGAAGTGGGCGTGATACATCAGCTCGCCGCCTGCGTCAAGATACATATCTTCCAAGACAAACTTGAGCATATCCCAGTTGAAATAGCCGAGGTTGCCGTTAAGCTCTCCGCAGTCACCGGTTTCCTTTAACTTCTGCATTACCTCAAGACCGATGCCGGTGTTGAGGGGTTTTCCGTCGACGTGGTTGCCCATCAGTGGCGTTACCAAGGACGCAGTTGCCGTACCGCCTAGAAAGCCATTGGCCTCTACGATAAGCGTCTTTGCGCCTTCCCTAGCAGCAGCAATGCCGGCGATTGCGCCTGCGGTGCCACCTCCCACGACTATCACATCATAACTTCCCTTAACGGGAATCTCTCTTGCACCTTCAAGAATGGTCTTCACCGTTTTCGCCTCCTCAAAAAACGCTTTAAGCCAAATAGCTTAGTTCTTATATACCAGAACTCCATCTACGTAGAGTTCTTCCACGTATGTCCTTGCATCGAACGGATCGCCGGACCAGACAACAAAATCTGCAGACTTTCCAGGTTCTAGAGAACCGATTTCCTGGTCAACGCCGAAGATCTTAGCAGGATTGATGGTGATCATTTTCAGTGCTTCTTTCGGATCCAGCCCTTCCCTGATAGCAGCAATTGCACATACCCTCAGCTCTTTGGCGGGAATGACGGGATGGTCGGTCATGATTGCCGTTAAAATCCCGGCATCGCTTAGCACTTTGGCGGTACTGTAGTTTCTGTAGCGCAGCTCGTACTTGGACCGAGTGGACAATGAAGGCCCGATGATGCAGGGTACACCGGCCTCTTTCAAAGCGTCAAGGATGCGGTCTCCTTCGGTGCAGTGCTCAATGGTGATCCTCACGCCGAACTCTCTGGCTATTCTCAAAGCGGTCAGAATATCGTCTGCTCTGTGCGCATGGGCTTTAAGAGGCACCTTGCCCTCTAAGACTTTGACCAGCGCTTCCATGCCCAAGTTCTTTTCCTTGTCCTGCTTGTTCCTGTAATTTTCCGCTTTAGTCAGAGTTTCTCTAAGGAGTGCGGCGATGCCCATTCTGGTCATGGGTTTTTTCTTCTGGTTGCCGTACACTCTCTTGGGGTTTTCGCCAAAGGCGACTTTCATACCCACGTACTCTTTGTAGAGCATCTTGTCGGGAAGATCCCTTCTATTTTTGATCAGGCAGACCTGTCCCCCTACAACGTTGCCGCTTCCCGGTGCAACGCAGAAAGTGGTCAGACCTCCTTCATAGCTTTCGGCAAACGCCGGATCTTCGTGGTAGATGCCATCGATAGCCCTTACATCGGGCGTTACCGGATCGGTCATCTCATTGACATCGTCACCTTCGTCCCTAATGCCTTCTTCGTAAATGCCAATATGGCAGTGAGCATCGAACAATCCAGGCGTAATCACTTTTCCGCTGTATGGCAGAGCGTCTCTATCTCCTTCAGCTGCAGAAACGCTCTTGATCTTTCCATCTTCCACAATCAGCGTTCCCACTTCGAAGTCTTCAGCTGCTGCAGTAAGAATTCTTGCACCAGAAAACACTTTCACCAAAAAAACCTCCTAAGCTGTTAAAACAAGACTTTTCATTTCTGATTTAAGACTTCTGTTTACGCCCTGTTAACCCTGCTTCACCACAAAATATACTTGACCTGATCTTGCCACTGCAGGGCTTAGAGCAGGCTTTCTTGACACATCCACGATGTTAGATAAAATAAAAGCAGAAAGCAAGGTTTAAACCTATCTGCTTATACTCTGTTTACAAGGAGGAGCAGGAATGCCTAAACGCACAAGTTTCCTTTCATTCATATGCCTTTTGTTCTTTGCTGTAGGTGCTGTGGCTGCTCCTATTTCTATCTGGTCTCCGCTGCACGTTGAGTGGAACAATATCATCCAACAGCTGTCGGATTTAGAGTTCACTCCGAAATTCGGGATTCGGGTAAAGGTCCATTCCATTCCCAGAAGCGGCTATGAGCAGATATACCTTCTGTCTGCAGCCAGTGGCAATGTTCCGGAGATCGGCATTACAAGCCTCATCGGCGCCACCGACCTAGGGGTTAGGGGTGTAACCGTAGATCTTTCCCAGTACGGTGAAGAGTACTTAGAGATCAAACAGCAGATCTATCCAGGGTCCTCCAGGGCTCTTTCCTACAACGAACATAACTTCGGCTTACCCATGCAGCTGGTACTCTACCCTCTGCTTTACCGCAGCGACATTCTGCAGGAGTTGGGAGTTGATGTACCAAGCACCTGGGACGAGCTCTACGGGATACTGCCAAAACTCCACGCTAAAAACAAAAACTTCTACCCCGCTTTTGGTTTTGACGAAACCCAGAATGACTTCGTCTATGTTGACGCTTCGCTGTTCATCTGGCAGCACGGTGGCAGGTGGTACAACGACGATCTAACCGCCTCAGCTCTTGGCTGGCCGGAATCCATCTCCGGCTTTACCGAGTACACCGAACTCTTTACCAAAAGGCAAGTTCCCAAGGCTGCAGAGCCTTACGTCGCTTTTCGCCAGGGTGACCTGCCTTTGATGCTCTCTTCACTGTGGCAATATGCAGCTGTCAGTACCGTTATGCCCGAACTAGAAGGCAAGTGGAGCATAAGTGCAGTCCCCGGGACCGTGCAAAAAGATGGCTCCATCAGCCGCATATCGTATGCAGACGGCATGGCCTTTACCATCTTCAAAGACAGCGCCAGTCCTGACGATGCTTTCGTATGGCTGCAGTGGTTTTTATCTGCAGAAGTCCAGAGCAAGCTGGCAAGCAAAGTGGCTCAGGAAATGCCAGGTGCGGTGTTTCTCCCGGCCAATATAAATGCCATAGCAAGACTGGCTATTCCAGAAGACCACATCCGAGCATTCTCCACTCAGGCACAAGAAGCCAGATCTCCTGCTTATGCGTTGCTTCCAGAAGCTAAAGCGCAGAAGCTCATCAACCTAGCAGTTTACGAAACGGTTATTGGTGGCATAAGTCCAGAAGAAGCGCTGCGAAAAGCAGCAGACAAGCTTACACTTGAACTGGACCAAAAACGCAAAGAATATGCCCGATTTATCGAAAAGCTTTAAAGCAAATAAACCGGCCACATTCGAGTTCAATCAACAAGGTGGCCGGCTTTTTTTCGCATTAGAGAGGTTTAACACCTGCGAAAAGTGAATTAAGTAAAAACACGTTATAAAATTATCGAATTGGAGCGGAGCGAAAAGCATGAAAATTCTAATTGTCAGTGACAAAGAGGTACCAAATCTGCAGGAAGGTTCAGGTGGTGAGATCCTGCAGGGAGTTGACATGATCATCTCCTGCGGCGATCTCAGATCCGGGTACCTCAACTCCATATCAAATAGAGCCAACGCACCGCTTTTCTACGTGGCTGGCAATCATGATTTTCATTATTACTACGAGCGCCCTAAGGGCACCAATCTAGATTCGAGAATTGTGACTTTCAGGGATCTCCGCTTGGCGGGCTTTGAAGGCAGCATCCGCTACAACCACAAAACCTACCAGTACACCGAGTACGAGATGAAAAAACGGGTGAAGCGGGTTGCCAGAAAGCTGATGTTCAACCCTAAGATTGATATTGTCGTTACTCACGCCCCGCCCTTTGGCATTTACGAAAACGTTGACGAGTGCCACACTGGGTTCCAAGTGTACCGCTGGTTCATTGAGAAGTACCAACCTGCGTATTTCCTCCACGGGCATTACCATCTTGACTACGGTATGAACATTGAAAGAGAGCACATCATCGGCAACACGAGGGTGATAAACTGCGTTGGCTACTATGTACTAGAGATCTAAACCCGCTATCTCGCTAAGAAGGTGGTGAACAAGTCCAGCTCAACCCAAGAGCTCGTCTTAAATTATGGTATTAGGCTTTGGCAGAAGACCTGCAGTAAAGAATTTCCAAGAGGAATATGAGAAAGAAAAAGTCGTAGCTCGGAGAAATCTTGGCGTCTTGGAAGTTGAAGTAGATAAGATTGTGGGTAGTGTTGGACGCTGGCGAGATTTTGACCGCAAGTTTCAACTGCAGACTACTCACAGTCCTATGCGGCTTCGCTCCATTGAAGCGGCGATGATTACCGGAAAAGAACTGCCGCCTGTGGATCTGTACAAGATCAAAGATGAATACTACATCGTAGACGGTAATCACCGTGTCGCTGCAGCAAGACGCTTAGGCTGGAAGAGGATCAAAGCTAGGGTTACTGAGTACCTGCCTTCTGCAGATACTCCTGAAGGCATTCTAACTAGAGAACGGTCTTATTTTTGCTTTAAAACTGGACTTGCAGACATCAACCTCACTGAGATCGGTCACTACCAAACGCTTCTGAAAGAAATCGAAGATTACAAAGCTTATCTGCAGGAAAGGTACAAGGAAGAGTACACCATCAAAGAAGCGGCAAAGAAGTGGCACGAAGACGTCTACATGCCCCTTGCGGACATCATCGAGAAAGATAAGCTGATCGAAGAGTTCCCTGGCCGAACCACATCGGACCTGTTTCTCTACATCGTAGAACACAAAAAGAGGCTCACTGCAAGCGAAGGTCGAGAGATCCCGCTGATAGAGGCTCTCAGAGAGTTCTGCGCACCGTCACCGAAATCGCTAACCCAGACTATCATGGATCTTTTCACCAGGCTGACCGTTTCCAAGCAGCAGTGCATCAGTTGTGATCGCTGCATCAAGATCTGTCCGGTAGATGCAATTGTCAAAGACGGTGGCGTCTATCACATCCTAGATCACTGCATCAAGTGCAACCGCTGCGTGCCTGTGTGTCCTACAGATGCGATCAAGCCTTCATCTGGAAGCGAGGTCCCCTCCATCATCCAGGAGGTAAAGGACAAGGAAGAAAAGAAGTGACTCGTTTGCACGCAAAAGGAGCACTGCCTATTAGGCGGTGCTCCTTTTTGGTCTATTTACCGCGGCAGCTGAAACAGCTGCCCTTCTTTTTCAAGTAAATGCCTGCTACCTACCTTGCAGGAAGCATTCTGCTATAATAAAAGAAACGAAGTGGGTGCAAAGAGGCTTTCGTGCACCTACCTCAAGGAGTTTCTTGTCTGCAGGTGTTTGCCACGCAACTGCAGCATCGAAGACAAGACCGAGGTGATACTTATGGAAACTTTAGCAAGAATGATTCGGGAAAGCCAATACACTGTTGTTCTTACCGGTGCAGGTGTTTCCACCGGAAGCGGCATTCCAGATTTCAGAGGTCCTAAAGGGCTTTGGAAACAAGTCGATCCTATGGATGCTTTGTCTGTAGCGGCATTCTACCGAGATCCCAAAGCTTTTTACGACTTCTATTTCCATATGCTGTCTGAGTTTGCAAACGCAAAGCCCAATCCGGCCCATTTGGCCATTGCCAAGCTGGAAGAAGCAGGTTTTGTGAAGACGGTAATCACGCAGAACATCGATGAGCTCCACCAAAAGGCGGGAAGCAAGAAGGTTTTGGAGGTTCACGGCACAACCTTTGCAGGGTACTGTTTGGACTGCAAAAAGGAGTCTCCCCTTGCCTACTCTACTGAAATTCCAAGGTGCAGCTGCGGAGGAATCATCAGGCCAAAGGTGGTACTTTTTGGCGATGGTATGCCAGACGCCTACTTTAAAGCCGAAGAAGAAGCCCACAAAGCCGACTTAGTTCTCGTGGTAGGTTCGAGCCTTACTGTGAGCCCGGCCTGCTACCTACCTCTACGTGCCAAAGAGATGGCCATTATTAACTTAGAACCTACTCCTTTTGACTCAAGGGCAATTTTCGTCTCCCACGAAAAAGCCGAGGAAGAACTCCCCCGACTATTGCAATGCCTAGATTTGGCAGGATAGGCTGAGCAGGAGGCACAAGAAGTTTTTGCGAACTTAAATATGGTACTGAAGCAAAGGAAGTGCCTCTAAATGAAAAAACTTCTAGGTGCCTTCTTGATAGTGGCATTAACCGCATTTGCCGGCAGGTTTTTCTTTTCCCCCGACAGCCAAAAGCCTGCACCTGTGCCTGCAGCGGAGATCATGACACAAGAAGCAACCCTTACTGTTGCAACGTATAATATTCATCACGGTGCCGATCAAACGGGAGCCCTGCGGCTAAGAGAGATCGGGACACTACTCCAAGATGCAGACATCGTTTTCCTTTCTGAAGTGGATCGGAGATATTCCACAAGATCTGGCTTTGCAGATCAGCTGCTTCTTCTGAAGGAGTACACCGGTCTGAGCTATCATGCCTATGCCCCAACACTTCAGAGAGCGGGCTTTTTAAACCTGGGCGGTTCCTACGGCATCGCAGTGCTCAGCAGGTACCCCATCACAAATGCCCAGGTGATCTATCTTCCGACCAGTGCGTTTGCCGAACCCCGAGCTGCTTTGGTGGTAGAGGTTAACTGGAACGGTCGGACTGTTCGGGTCTTGGGAACCCATTTGGCCGTACAGGAAAACGATAGGAACCAGCAGTTGGCAGCCCTTGCCCGCCTTCAGCTGGACTTGGACCTAGTGCTCGGCGACCTAAACGCCGCACCGAAAAGCATTGCTTCTTTAGCCGATCATTTTCAACTAACCCCGGCCAACAACCAGCCGACGTTTCCTGCTGAAAACCCATCAGTACAAATCGACTACATCTTTTACAGCAGCCGGTTCGATCTATTAAGCGTGCACACATCCAGCTACCTTTACTCGGATCATCTGCCGGTAATAGCTAAGCTAAAACCAAATTACCTGAACTAGAAACGCTCCGCATCTATATGAGGAGCGTTTTTTATCAGGTTTGCTTTTAAGGTAAGCGAAGATAAGAACCAAAGCAGCTTTGCCAGCTGCCATCGGCGACGAACGTTCTTCCAGATCCCTTTAAGGTCCCGAATTCTGAGACTTGCCCTCGGTTTGGTTTTTCAGTTTCAACGGCGGGTGGTTGCCGACATAAGCGACTGGAAACCGCTACCCGTTCAGAAAGAAGGTGTAAATGTCGACATCCACAATGGTTAGCCTCTACACTTCAACGCCTTCAGGAAGATCAACAACGTATGCTCGGTCGTCTGGGCGTAATCCTTACACATAAACAGCATACTGCCATTTGAACTGGAGTAGCATCTTAAGCTTAAAAGAAGAGCTACAAATGCCAGTACTAGCAAACGCCTCCTCATACCCCATGTCCCTTTTATGTGTGGGGCACTGCTGGAGCAAATCCCGCCAAGAGCGAACTTTCGATGTGAAAACAGCTTGGAATGCTGAAGTTCTGCATCCAAGCTGTTTTTTCGTGTAAATTACCTGTTTGTGGTGTACTCGACAGTATAGTTGATGGTTCTTTCTGTCTTTGCTTCTACGTCTACATAGATGATGGCGGTGTAGCTGGAAGTCCTCTTGACCTCAAGACCGGGCTGTGCAACTATGCGAGCGTTATCTCTCGGGAGGTTAACCACAACTTCTACCGTGACCTTTTCATCTTTGTTGTTTTTAAGCGTTACGGCGTACTCACTGGTATGGAGTTCTCCTACGTTGGTGTAGTTGGTCTGCTCGGTTCTCCCTGCAATGTCCATGGTCTGGCCCAAGTTCAAAACCAACTCACCAGACTGAGGGATACTTGCTATGCTCTGAGTGGACATGAGAATATCGCCATCGAAAACTTGAATCTGCCCTGCAGGAAGTGCCTGGCTGATGCCTTCGAGTTTGTACTCTACTGTAACCATGTCATAGTTCAGTTTGTACGTTCTCTCCAGCTTAAGGTCATCTTCTTTGAGGAGCATCAGCTTGAGCTTAGAGTTTGCCGGAATGGTGATTCTTCCGGGCAGTGTGTACACCGCTGTCTCCCCTTGATGCTCCACGTTTGGAAGAGCAGCATCTGATGCTTCTGCAGCAGCATACAGGACGACTTCTCTAGTTTTGTAAAGATATGTCGGATCCTGGCGAGCGATGAGCCTTACTACAGCATCTTTGATTTCGGTGTTTGTGGTGTTTGTGATTTCGTATTCTCCCTTAAGTACGACTTCTGTCCCGTCTACCTGCAGCACGTACTTAACCTGCCAGGTAATGCCTGAAGCAAAATAGCGTACGTTTACATCTTCTACAGGAGTACTTCCTGAGTTCTTTACCTCCAGCTTCAAAGTGTTCTTGCTGGCTGTGTCGTCACCAGGAATGATGGAGACTACTGCACTAGCGTTGATAATCGCGATGATCTGATCATTTCGCGGATTGATGAGAACCAGTCTGCCTCCATCCTCCTTTACAACCCCCGTGTACGATCCAGCTGAAGTGTGAACCGTAACACTTTTCCCTACCAAAGACCCTTTATTAATGGCTTCTATCCGTGAAAGAATGTCGATGTCGGAATCGAGGATGGCAAACGAACTCAGGTCAGCGCTTTCCGGAAGCTCCCACTCCAGCTGTAGGGTCTGTCCTGACCTGATAACCGCAGGCCACCGATCCTTGATGATTACATAGTTTGGGTATATATCCACGTAAGCGGCAGATGCAATCGGTACAATCGCCAAAACAAATATGAAGAACCAAAACAGAGCTTTTTTCCGCATCTAAGATCACCTCTCTAAAATTGTTATCTACTTCCAGAATACTACCTGCAAAATCCGGAAGCAGAACCGTCTTTTATTGTATTTTCCTTTCTCGCTTATTAGACGAACCTCTGAGCTTTTTCGCTCCCAAAAGCAAAAAACAGATTTTAGCATCAGCCAAAATCTGTTTTATAAGCTTACTTGGTTATGAGTTCGATATTCTTGCGGATGGTAGCTTCCGGCAGCGCTTCGTTGTAGCGGGCTACGATCACACCATCTCTGTTGATGAAGATGCTTCCGGGTATGCCTCTGAAAAGGTATTTAGAAAAAGCCTTGCCGTTTGGATCCAGGAAATACGGCATGGTATAGAAGTTGTCCCGGTAGTACTTCTCCACCGTCTCTTGGTTTTCTGCTACATCCACCACTAGGTAAACCAAGTCCGATCCCATCTCCTGATACTCCCTCCAGATCTTCTCCATAAAGGGCATCTCATACTTGCAGGGACCGCACCAGGTGGCAAAAAAGTTCAGGAAGACCGGCCTTCCCCGAAAGTCGCTGAGGGAGACTTCATTACCCTCCCGGTCTATCACCGTGATGTCTAAAGCTAGGTTCCCCGAAAACACCCCTGGATTTGGCGACGTCTCGGCAGCGCTTGCCGTCTGATTGGGTTTTGTGGGAAGTACCACATATACAATTCCTAAAATCAAAGCCGCCAAAAAGCCGTACAGAATCCACTTCCTAGCCATTAGTGCTTGAATAATCCCCAAAAAAATCCCTCCGCTCTCTATAGCCCAAACGCCGGCAGATAGCCTGCAAGCGACTGGAGTACTCCAAAATACATCAATATCCCAAGTACGATTAATAAGTACCCTGAAATCCGGCTAAGCCAAACCGTGATTTTGGTAAGTCTTGACCACCTGCCCTGCAGCCGATCGATGAGCACCGCTGTCAGAACAAATGGAAGCCCTAACCCCACGGCGTAGATCACCAGGAGAAACATCCCCTGTGTCAGGGAAGCAGTTGTTGAGGCCAGAATCAATATGGATCCGAGGATAGGCCCAATGCACGGCGTCCAACCGCTGCTGAAAGCAAGACCAAAGACAAAACTCTGCAGAAAACCTGCATCTTTCCCTTCTTTTGTCTTCACCTGTTTTCTGGTGTCGAAATTGAGAAAGCCAATCTTAATCAAGCCTGCAAGATGCAGCCCGAATACTATAATGATTACGCCAGAAATCTTCCTGAGGAGGAACTGATGCCTCAAAAGGAACTGCCCCAAGAGTGTGGCCGAGGCTCCCAGTACCACAAACACCACGGTAAACCCCAGAACAAATCCCAAGGAGTTGCGCAAAAGCCTGCCCCGGTTTTCGGCACCGACTCCTGCAAGATATGCGATGTAAGCAGGAATAAGGGGCATGACACAGGGAGAAAAAAACGAGACCAACCCTGCTAAAAAAGCCAGCCATATTGAGATCTGCGTTGCTTCCATAGCTATCCTCCCTTGCGCACGACCTTAACAAACACCGCATATACCCCCTCTTCAAGAGGCCAAAGCAGCCGATCCGGCACTTTAGCGCTGGTTTCTTTGTAAAGAGGCCGCCCCTGATAGTAGGCAGACGTAGGTGTAAGCTTTCTATCTATTACAGCAACTACCGACAAAGTCCTTTGGTAAGTTGTTCCCTCGTGCACCAGGTATTCTTCCACAGCAATAACTGGAATGGCATCCCCAGTTTTCTCCAAACGGAAGATTCCGTACAGCGAACCGGCAAACAGTACCAGGAAAACTGCCAGAAGCCCCAACTCTTTTTTGCTCATAGATATGATCATCACTTTTCACCTCCATTATACCCCATGGGGGTATTTTTGAAAACAGCTAGTTTCCTCCCTCCACTAAACTGTATTCGGTGCTTCCGCATTTTCTGCAGATTTCCGCGAATTCTCCTTACCCCATAAAAAAACGCCGCCCTTATCGGGCAGCGTCTCGAAGAATACTATTTCTTGATTTTAGCTGCAGCTTCCTCATCCAAGAACAGGGTTACGTCGCGATGGAGCTGCAGGAGGCTTGCAGGAAGATCCAGTGTGACTACGCCGTTTGTGGTGCCGTAGATGGCATCCTGCTTGCTCTTTCCGCTTGCAAGAAGAATGATCTCTTTAGATCTCAGGATGGAACCTACACCCATGGTTACGGCGCGGGTTGGAACGTCTTCTTTCTTTTCGAAGAACCTGGCGTTGGCCTCGATTGTCGACTGGGCAAGGGCAACCAGGTGGCTGTTTGCCTGCAGGCAGTTTGCCGGCTCGTTGAAGCCGATGTGTCCGTTGGTGCCGATGCCGAGAATCATCAGGTCGATTCCACCTACATCTGCGATAGCCTTTTCGTAACGGAGGCACTCTTCGTTGGGATCTTCAGCAATACCGCTTAAAAAGTGGATGTTTTCCTTCTTGATGTTCACGTGGGAAAACAGATTGGTTTCCATGAAGTAACGGTAGCTCTGGGGATGATCGCTATCAAGGCCGAGGTACTCGTCAAGGTTGAAGGTTCTAACCTTACTGAAGTCCAAACCCTCTTCTTTGTGCAGCCTTACTAGCTCCTTGTACATACCCACTGGGGTTCCACCTGTGGGAAGGCCCAAAACAATATCCGGCTTAGCTTTAATAGCATCAGCTACATACTTTGCAGCTTCGATGCTCATCTCATCGTAAGTACTACTAATTACGTATTTCAAGTCGACTCTCTCCTTTTTCGTGTTTCCAATCCTTGTTATTCTCCTAAGTAAGACCCACTTCCTGCAAATTGTGCAAATTGTGGCACCCTCACACCTGCTTGTCAGATCTGGATTGTCAGAAAAACTACTTAAATTCCATACCGCACCACATAGGAAATTCATAATTATCGGAGAACACCTTTTCACAGAAGGGAGGTTCCACCGATGGTCAAAGTTGGCTTGGAAATTCTTCTGGAAAATGAACTGAGCACGGTGTCTGGCAAAAGAGTCGGTCTCATTACAACCCCTACAGGCGTAGACAGCAGGCTCAACTCCAACGTGGACCTGCTTTTGGAGCACGGAGTCCGCGTTACTGCTCTTTTCGGTCCGGAGCACGGGGTAAGGGGTGATGCTCAAGCAGGCGAGTCGGTCCAATCGGGCAAAGATCCGAAGACCGGACTGCCCGTCTACTCCCTCTACGGTCCGACCAAAAAGCCTACCAAAGAGATGCTCGACGATGTAGACGTTTTGATTTTTGACATGCAGGATGTGGGCTGCCGCTACTACACCTTCCTGTACACTCTGGCGTATGCTCAAGAAGCTGCAGCTGAGATGGGCAAGGAGTTTGTGGTTTTGGATCGCCCGAACCCCCTGGGAGGACTGACTGTAGAAGGAAACTTGGTTAAGGGAGACTTTACCTCGTTTGTAGGCGGCTATTCCCTGCCCATACGCTACGGGCTTACTATCGGCGAGTTCAGCCTTTATCTTGAAAGATACCACGGAGTCGGGAAGAAGCCCAAAGTGATCATGCTCTCCGGTTGGAAGCGGGGAATGTACTTTGGCGAAACTGCCCTGCCTTGGGTGCTACCTTCGCCGAACATTCCCACCGTTGACACGGCTTTCGTGTACCCCGGGACTTGCCTTTTTGAAGGGACCAATCTCTCAGAAGGCAGGGGCACTACCAAGCCCTTTGAGATCATCGGCGCTCCGTGGCTCGACGGCTTTGCCCTTGCAGATAGGCTAAACAGCTTCGAACTTCCCGGCGTGATTTTCAGACCGGTGTTCTTCACCCCAACCTTCTCTAAACACCAGGGAACTGGCTGTCAGGGCGTCCAGCTGCACATCACAGATTACGACAACTTTGCGCCGGTTAGAACTGCCCTCTTCCTCTTATCAGAGGTCTTTAAATACCAGGAATCCCGTTTTCTTGAAACAAACGACCACTGCTTCTTCGATCTTCTTGCAGGAGACAAGAAAGTCAGAGAGAAGCTCACCGCCAAAGCAGGACCCCAAGAGATCTGGGAAGAGATGGAAAGCGAAAACAGGTCTTTTGTGGAAAAAGCCAAATCCATCCTGCTTTACTAAACTTGAGGAGATAGCTTATGGAAAGTCTAGTTTACGCAGAGCCGGCATCTTTAGGCATCGATCCGGAAAAGTTCAAAGAAGCCGAAGCTGTGCTTAAAGAAGAAATTGAAAAGGGATCTGCTCCAGGTGCTGTTGCCCTGGTGCTCTACCAAAACAAGATCGCCTACCACTATGCTTTCGGAAAGAGGGCCTTAATTCCCGAACCGGAAGAGATAACCCTTGACACCATTTACGACCTTGCCTCCATCACCAAATGCGTCGCCACCACAACTGCCTGCATGATGTTGATGGAGCAGGGCTTGATAGGTTTGGAAGACCCCATCGCCAAGTTCTTTCCAGATTTTGCAGGTAAGGAAGAGATCACCATCTTCCACCTGCTCACCCACACTTCCGGGCTTCCTGCTTGGCTGCCTTTGTATCAGGAGGCAAGAAGCAAAGAGGACTACAGAAAAGCTCTGGCTGAAAGCGATCTGGAACACCAGCCTGGGGCAAAAGTGGTTTACAGCTGTTTGGGTTTCATTCTCTTAGGCCTAATCCTGGAAAAGGTCGCAGGAGAAGAGTTGGACGCGTTTTTGCAAAAAGCGCTCTTTGATCCTTTGGGTATGGAAGACACGTGCTTCAATCCCAAGAAAAATTTCGGACCCGAAAAACTCCTGCGAGTTGCTCCCACAGAAGCTACCGAAGATAGGGGGCTTCTGCGAGGAGAAGTCCACGACGAAAACGCCTACTGCATCGGAGGTGTGAGCGGGAACGCCGGTCTCTTCTCCACAGCCGTGGATCTGGCAAAGTTTGCTTCCATGCTGCTTTCCGGCGGGGTGTTCCAAGGAAGAAAGATCCTTGAGCAAAAAACCATTGAGTTGATGACCCAAAACCATACCGCTCCAGTTACGCCCAATAGAGGCCTCGGATGGCTGAAGAAGAACCCGATCTCCAGCGGCGGCAGCCTCCTGACAGATGCAAGCTACGGCCACACCGGCTTTACAGGAACATCAATGTGGCTCGATCCCGTCCTTAACGTGGCCATCATCCTCCTAACCAACCAGGTCCATCCAAGTAGACACCAGGGCGGAGTGGCCAAGCTTAGATCGTCCTTTGCTGATGCAGTTGTCTCGGCGCTGCCAAAACGCTAAAGAAAGCAAAAGCACCCTTGCTGTTTCTCAAAGGTCTTTAAGGCCTTACGGGAAACTTGGGGTGCTTCTTTTTTTTACTTATTCAAAAGCTCTGCAACCTGCATTACGTCTTTGTCCCCTCTTCCGGACAGGTTGACGATAATGATCTGATCTTTAGAAAGCTGCGGAGCCAACTTCATTGCATGGGCAACAGCGTGCGAGCTTTCAAGAGCGGGAATGATGCCCTCGGTTTTGCTGAGGAATTTGAATGCATCGAGAGCTTCCTGGTCGGTAACTACTGCATACTCTGCCCGACCGATTTCCTTGTAGTAGGAGTGTTCGGGACCAACTCCGGGATAGTCCAGGCCTGCGGCGATGGAGTACACCGGCAGGGGTTCGCCTGTCTCGTCCTCCAGGGAGTAGCATTTGAAGCCATGAATCTGGCCTTTTTTCCCTTTAGTTAAAGTCGCTGCGTGGTAGGGTGTGTCCAGACCCTTTCCTCCGGGTTCTACCCCGATGAGCTTTACCTCTTTATCTTCAAAGAACGGTGCAAAGAGTCCGATGGCGTTGCTCCCACCGCCTACGCAGGCAACGAGATAGTCAGGCAGACGGCCTTCGCGCTCTAGGATCTGCTCTCTGGCTTCTCTACCGATGACCGACTGGAAGTCTCTAACAATCATGGGATACGGATAAGGACCTACCGCCGAACCGATCATGTAGTACGTTGTCTCGTAGTTGGCAACAAGGTCCATGAACGCTTCATCTACGGCCTCTTTCAGGGTTCTTTCACCAGACTTAACCGGAACCACTTTGGCGCCTAGAAGCTCCATGCGGAAGACGTTAAGCGCCTGGCGCTTGGTATCTTCTTCACCCATGTAGATGACGCACTCCATATCGAAAAGAGCACAGGCTGTAGCGGTAGCAACACCGTGTTGACCGGCACCTGTCTCCGCGATAATTCGCTTTTTACCAAGCCTTTTTGCCAATAGGACCTGACCGATGGTGTTGTTGATCTTATGTGCACCAGTGTGGTTCAGGTCTTCTCTTTTGAAGTAAACCTTCGCTCCTCCGAGCTTTTCGGAGAACTTCTCTGCGTAGTAGAGGACGCTGGGTCTGCCAACGTAGTCTCTAATGAGATCCTCAAACTCCTTCTGGAATTGGGGATCATCCTTGCACTCGAGGTAGCATTGGGCGATCTCATCTAGGACCTTCTGCACCTCGGCGGGCACAAAAGAACCTCCGAATTCACCGTAATAGCCCTTTTGGTCAGGTAACATCATAGTAGACATAAAAAACCTCCTTGACTAGAGTCAAAGAGCCATTAGTAACAATAAGTTCACTCTGCTCAGCTAAACTCAGCTCGGCTCGTCTTGACCCTGTGTAATGAAACTTAAAGTTAGGTATTCAACCGAATTTGTAAATCTCCTGCAATTATTTGGTTAACTTATGTTTTTTATGAATAGTATTCGTTTATCTTCTCAAAATAAGTCTAGGGAGGTGAGACTATGCGCCGCCACTTACCGTTCTTTCTATTGTTAGCGCTTTTACTCCTAATTATTTGGGACATCCCCTTTGTTCCAAAGGAAATTTACGAACCCCATCTGGAGAGCTTATATGCTGCCGACCATGAGGAAGAAAACGCGGTTCTTCCCGACGCCCAAACAGCGGACGTCAATCCCGCTGACAATCTCATCGTCTCTCCGTTGCATCTGGCAAGCTTCTGCCCGTACTGCGAAGCAGAACCTATTATCAAGCCCGGTGACAGTTCAGATGACCTGCCTGGCATTCTGGAGTTTCTCAAGGATAGAGGCTACTACAAAGGCGAGCTGACGTCTCACTACACCGATGAGGCAGTGGCTGCCGTTAAAACCTTCCAGCTCGACAACAAGCTGACCGTCGACGGCATCATAGGCGCCCAGACCTGGCAGGCCATAGGCAGCTCTTTTGCCACTTTACCTATGGCAAAAGCCAAGCCCGAGACTGACAATCTTTCTATTTTCGTCGACCTCTGGCAGAGGCAGCTCACCGTTTTTGCAGACGGCGTGCCCTACAAGACCTATCCAATTGCCATAGGAAAAGCTTCCACTCCGACCCCTGTAGGTCAGTGGAAAATCACCGGCAAGCTGTACATGGGCGGGGCTTTTGGTCCGCGGTTTCTCTCGTTGAATGTACCTTGGGGAAACTACGGAATCCACGGCACAAACAGGCCCAATTCCATCAGCACAGCTGCAAGTGCAGGCTGCATCCGCATGTACAATCCGGACATTCTGGAGCTGTTCAGTTGGGTCAGCGTTGGCACTCCAGTAACGATCTACAACGGTCCCTATCCTAAAGCTTCTTTCGACAAACCCACCCTGCAGGTAGGATCGGTAGGGTCTGCAGTCTACGAAGTGCAGCAGGCACTGAAAGACATGGGCTACATCACCTTCAACCCCGACGGGGTTTTCGGCTCCGGTACCCAAAACGCAATAAAAAAGTTACAGGAAGATTACAACCTTCCTGTAACTGGAGTGGTCTCGGGAAAGACCTACGATGTCTTGGGCTTATATGTCTTCGACTAGCCCTCTGTCTGTTCAGCTTTCTATATCTACGAGCCGGCGATCTACTGTTTCTAGTAGGTCGCCTGCTTTTTCTCCTAGTAAATACAGCTCGTGCAGAGCTCGCGTGCAGGCAATATACAAAAGCTTCTTGTCGTCTGCGAAGGAGCCTAGGCAGGTCACAACAACCGCATCGAACTCCAGGCCTTTAGCCAAAAACACCGGTAGGACGATACCCCCGCTGGGGAGGATCTCCGTTTCCGCATCAACGACAGTCAGCTTCACTTCAAAGGCGCTGAGGCTCTCAGCGACCTCCTGAGCTTCTTTGTAAGTCTTGGTGATGACGGCAATGTTCTTATATGGCTTTTGGCCGAGATCTTGCAGGAGCGCTGCCAACCTTCGGGGATCCTGCTTTAGGATCACTAAAGGTTTTTTGCCTTTTCTCAGCACCGGCTCGATCTTCTTTTCCAGCCCCAATAGGGCTGCGGAGAAACTGGTGATCTCCACAGTGGACCTGTAGGTCTTCTGCAGGTTGATAGTGTTGGCCTTTTCGATGCCGATGCTCTCTGCCACGTACTCTTCGGGATTGCCCCTCTCTAAAAGAGACTGATTGGTATCGCCGAGCACGGTGAAAGAAGCTTCGGAGAAAGCCTGAGCAATGACCTTCAGCTCTAACGCCGAATAATCCTGAACCTCATCGATCACCACATGTTTAATGTTATCTGCAAGAAAACTTCCCTCTAACCGCTGTTTGAGAAAGGCCAGAGCTGCAAGATCCTCTTTAAGCAGGCGCTTTTCTGCAAGGCAGCGGGCAGTGTAAGCCATAATCTCGCTTAAGCTCTCTATGGAACCTGCTCCTGCAAGTTTTTGGAAGAGGAGCGGATTTTGGAAGAGCTTTGCATACTCTTCAAACAGATCCAAGCTTACAAGCTTTGCGATGCGCTCCTTCAGTTCTACGCTGCTAGCCAAAGCTCTACGCTTTGCTTCCCTGCGCAGCCCAGCTTCGGACTTTTTCTGCAGGTTAGCTCTGAGAAGCCCTTTAAAGATCTCTTCCTCACGTCGTTTTTCCAGCGGCTCCAGAAGCGCGTGCAGTCTTCTTTCCAGCTTTTCCAGGCGCTTTTTAAACGGCAGGTAGGCGTACTTCTCCTTCACGCAGCTGTAGAACTCCTCACCTGTCAGTACCGTCTCGCCGTTGTACACAAAGTCGGGAACGTTTCTATACCGTTCTTCGAGGTATCTTGCATAGTTTTCCAAAACCTCGAGAAACTGCGGCGAGTTTTTGTAGACGACGGTGCGTTTTTTCACCGACTCTATATCGCTTTGGAATAAGCTCTCGTACTCCTCGAAGTCATGCTCCAGGCTATAGCCTTCGGGATTAACAATCCGCTTTGCCAGTCTGTAGAAGGTAGTCTGCTTGACGTTTTCTTCGCCTAGATTGGGAAGAACCTCCGAAATGTAGTCCTGGAAGATGCTGCTGGGAGAAAAAATGACGATGTTGTTTGCACTGAGGCTTTCCCTCTTCTTGTAGAGAAGGTAGGCGATGCGGTGCAGGGCTATAGAAGTCTTGCCGCTTCCACCTGGCCCCCAGACCACAACCAAATCGTGCTTTTCATCGCGAATTGCCTGATTCTGCTCCTTCTGAATGGTCATGACGATGTCTCTCATGCGTCCGTCTGTGGACTGGCTGAGAATCTCCTGCAGCATCTCGTCTTCGATGTTGATACTGCTGTCGAACATGTAGAGCATCTGGCTTTTTTCTATGCGGAACTGCCTTTTCAGGGTGATCTCGCCGTGAACCACACCGAGATCGCAAACATAGCTAGCTTCACCTAAAGGAAAGTCGTAGAAGAGACTTGCAATAGGCGTGCGCCAGTCATAGATCAGGTTCTGGTAAGTCTTGGGATGAATGAAGCCGTTGACGCCGATATAGATGGTCTCGGCGCTGCCGTTAAACTTCACATCGATGCGGGCAAAATAAGGAGAGTTTTTGAGCCTTTCCAGCCGATTCTTCTCTTTGAGGTAGAACGCCAAACTCTCTTCCACTCTCTGCAGTTCCAAGAGCCCTTGTGCCAGTTCATTGGCATCTGTAGCGTCGCGCACAAGTCGTGGAGACTCCTCCCAGAGGTACTTCCTGACTGTCAGCACACGCTCCTTGCTTTTTGCAATGCGGTTTTCCAGATCAACCAGTTCGTCTTGAATAATACCTACAATCTTCTTCAGGTGTTTGATCTCTAGCTCCTTGGCACTACCCACAACTATCCCTCCTCAGGCTGCTGCATCTCCCATATCCTATATATTATATCAAAATCTCAGTTTACTGTGCCCGCTTTTGCCAATTCTGCGATAACGGTACTTGACGTAAAAAAACCTAGTCTGGGATAGCAGCAAGCAGAGAGCTCAAAATAAAGCAGCCCGGAACGAGAAAGACCAATGCACCAGCTACAACTCCCGAATCGTTGAAAGCCACCGCAAAAGATGCAGTGATCACTGTGAGAAGAAGCAGTTTCTGCAGTGCTTCCCCTTCTTGAGGAGGCTTTCTTGTTTCCTCTACAGGTCGGTGGAAAACCAATACCAGTCCCACAACAAAAACTATGAGGCCCTTTGTCCAGAGGGAGTACTGCCACAACCTGAGATTGGTTGCAAGCTTCCTGCAGATGGTGTCCCAGATAACCTGAACCCCTCCTCCGGAGATAGCAAGAATAGTGCCGATAAGGTGTGACTGGCCTCTGAAGTAATCGGCTAGCACCCAGATCCCGAGAAAGACCGGCAGCGCCCAAAGATACGGGGCGAGCTTCTTTTTCAAAACTACCTTGATCCAGGCGAAAGCTGCAGCGATCATGGTTATCCCGCCGCCTACATTTGCACCGAATATGGGAAACGCGATGAGAACTACGCTAACAAGAAGCAGCACCGTCTGTGCGTGTTTTTTGCCCAACAAGAAACCTAAAAAGTAGCCGCTTACAAGAAGAAGCCCGGCGTAGTAGCCCATGTACTCGTTACCGATGCCGTAGAATCTAGCACCAGATTGAAAATCGTAACCGAAAACGGACCTGGAAATCAGCCTAGCGTCAAACACAACGTCCAGTGCAAGGCTGAAAAGCCCAAGACCTAAAAGTAGAGGCCATAGGAAGCCCAATCTCTTGGCCTTCAGGCTGAAAAAGCCCGAAGCAAAGGCAAGTGCAAGAAGCAGGAAAAACACCAAAAGGTAGAACCTTCCCGGAACAAGACCGGCAAAAAGCAGAAAAAAAGGCACTGCCGCTTCGCTGAAGAGCAGGACCCTAAGCAAAGCCCCTAGCTTCGCGATGGGAAAGAGAATAATGCAGACAAACGCTCCGATGATGGTGAGGATTAACAAAGAGATGTATACCTGATAGAACCTGGTTCTCAGTGTCTTTAAAATCGCAGAGTTTTCGTCAAGCTCGAGGAGGTACTCCACCACCTCTTCCCGGTCGGTTGCCCGAAACTCTAAAACCCCGGAACCGGGGTGGAAGGGGGCGGGACTGATCCCGGCCCAAGCCTCCAGGGTCGGTGCAAGATCTGTGAGGGTCACAAGTCCCGGCCTTTTGGTGGTTCCTGAGTAAAGGAGGGTTTCCCGAAGGCCTTCCCTGAAGACGGCAATGAATCCCAAACCATAGCCGTGTTTCCGCTGAAAAGCACTCTGTAGGGGAGAAAACAGGACAATCGTGTCTTCTTCGCCTGCAAGTCTCATCAGGTTATGCAAAAACAGCGCCGTCTTTGCCAATGCGTCCTTCCTGTGAGCTGCATAAGCTTCCGGGCTGAGGAAGCTTGCTACCGACTCAATCCGTTCGAAATCGCCTAGCTCCACCACGACCAAGTGAGCCGCTGTCTGCTGCAGGAGTTCGACGATTATCTCTATGTCCGCTTCAACACCGTAGGGCTTTAGAGGGTTCTCCCTTAGAGTCTCCCGGTTCTCTCCCTCTAGAATTACCCCTTGCATGTTAACCGCCATCAGGGCACCGGGATTAAAAGGTTCCTCTAAAGTGCCGCAGTTGCCGATGTAGGCTGTACCCAGGCCTCTTAGGTTCAGTACTGAGGCCAGAAGGCCTGGCGAAACTCGGTAGTAAAGTTCATTGTTCAAGTTGACTATCGCTGTAAAGTCCGGAAAAATCAGCGCTCCCGCAGGCAAGGAGCCTCTTGAGCGCTGGAGATAGATCGCTTCTGCAGTTTCTTGGCTTTCATTGTAATAATCCTGAGGCTTGTACACAGCTACAGGATCGGCAAGCCCCATAGCTCTCGCCCCGGCACCAGCGGTGGCATAGCCTGCAGAGAGATTGCCGTAGCTTCCAGTCTGCACATTTAAAAGTCCCAAAGCAGAACCGGACAAAAAACCCTTGAAGCTACTCTCGGCAAGTACCTCTCTGAGGGAAACATACGGCATGGTCACGAGGTAAACTTTGCATGTGGCATTCAGAGATAGCACCATAACCAAAAGGGCAACTATCAAGCAAATCCTCTGCAAACTCCTACCTCCATTCATCGAGAAGCCTCCGCCACATATCCAAAACTCTAGACCAGTCGAACTCCTGCGCCTTCTCCCTTCCCCTCCTGCCATACTCTTCTCTGAGGGCGTGGTCGGAGGTAGCAAGCCTAAGAGCTTCAATGAACTTTTCTCGATCTCCTACAGGAAAGGCCAGGCCTACCTGACCGCCTTCGAGGAGATGTCCGACATCACCTGTGTCCGAGCCTATGACGCATAGGCCGCAGCTCAGGCCTTCAAGTACGGACAAAGGCATGGCTTCGGTGTAGCTAGGAAGGACCATAATACTCCACCTGCAGATCACCTTCTCGGGATTTTGAACTACCCCCAAAAGCTGAACGTTTTTCGGCAGTACCCTCTTGCCGTACCCGTCGAGGTCTGGGCCTGCCAGCTCAAACTTCCAGTCGGGAAAGAGCTCTGCAGCGTGAAGCAGGAGATCCACACCTTTCTCCTTCCGGAGCCTCCCCAAAAAGCCGATGATCTGCTCTTTCTGTCCTGGTTTAAACAACTCTGTGTCCACACCGCTGGGAATCACCATAACGTTATCGAAAACGCAGCTTGCTTCCCTTTGCTGAGAGTGCGAAGCCACAACCACTTTAAGCAGATTTCGGACTCTGCTCTTTGCTTGATGCAACGCTGCCTGACGCAGGCCTTTCGTTCCCCACGGCGGAAAAACGGCGTTGTAGAGGGACAATATTACTGGGTTCTCTCTGGGATTGGCCACAAGAAAGCTCTTAAAGCCGTGGTAGAACACAAGGCCGTCACCGAGCCGTCTCTGGCTGAAAAAAGCCACCGGATCGAGGAGAGAAAGCTTGTCTGTTAAAGGCCAGTCTCTTACATTCACTCCTAGTCCCTTGGCACAGCTTACCACCTCTCTGCTTGCGGGATGAATCCACAGTTCTTGGCTGTGCCCGTCCTGAGCATAAGTCTCTAGAACCCGCTCCAATACTTTCAACATGCCACCTTGGGCAGGTCTTGTTAGATGGTAGATCACTGCGCCGTGTTTTCTAGCTCCAATCTCCTTTTACGCTTCTTGCCGTCTGGATAGTCTACCACCACCATGTAGTTTGGGGTAAACTCCAGCAAAGTGAGATCCTCGTCGTGAGTGTAGGGACACCAGATCTCCGCTTTGTGGTGATCGTCTGTGCCTTTGGCGATCTCGCGGGCACGTCCGAAGACCTGCACTCCCTGATAGATGCCGGCATCAAATGTATCCTTACCTTCGATGACCAAAAGACAAGCTTCTGGATTCTCGCTGAGGTTCGTCATCTTGTCTCCACCAAAGCAGTGGATGTAAACCTTTAACTCGTCTCCCATAAAAATGCTCACCGGGCTAACACGCAGGCCGGCAGATCCGTTGGTTGCCAGGAAGCCTGTGTTTTGAGTTGTAAGGAACTCATTTGCCTCCTGAAGGAGTTTCTTGTCCACAGTCTCCATTGTTACCACAGCTATCGCCTCCTTTTTGCTAGTATAACCACCAGGCAAAAAGAAAAAGCCCTGGAAGGGCTCCAGGGCTTTGTTTAATCGTTGATAATTTTATCCAATGCTAGGGATGTGTAGTGGAGCAGAACCTCGGGGTGATACTTCATTGCGCCAAGTTCTGCAATGAGCCAGCCGTCGTAACCGATCTTCCGGAGAGATGCGGTAATCCTCGGCCAATCAAGATCTCCCTCAAGAAGGTTGCAGAAACCGTGGATGTTGCCGACGCTGAGTTTCCAGTCCTTGACGTGCACGCGATAGATCCGGTCGCCTAAAATTTCAATCCAGTGATCCGGCCAGCCGTAAGCCTGTACGTTTCCTACATCGAAGTAGCTCTTTACGCATGGGCTGCCGATCTCGTCGACGAATCTTGCCATCTCCAGCGGACTGACCAGGAACTTGTTCCAAACGTTTTCCACTGCCAGAATAACGTCTCTTTCCTCAGCTAGAGATGCCATCTCTGTAAGGACCTTCTTGGCGTTTTGGTACGCCTGATCGTACCTAGCTTCATTGCTCCAAAGGCCTCCGGGCACCATCAAAATCGCGTCGGTGTTGAACGTTTCGCAGATATCCAGGAGTTTCTCCAGCCTCTCGAGAGTAAGGTCGATGGTCTCGGCACTGGCATCTATCGCTATGTTGGGGAAGATCTCCACAGGCAGCACACTGGTGACCTCAAGGCCGGTGGCTTCGATCTCAGATGCCAAGTTCTCAAGCTCGCTCTTAGGGGTGTCGAGGGAGACCTCCCCACCTGACACTGTGACGTTTAGTTCTACCCCTTCAAACCCCGCAACTTTAGCTTCTCTCAGTCCGGTAATCAGGTCGTAGCTACCCGGAAGCAACCACCTGTTAAATGCCTTCTTCAATACAATCACTCCCAACGCCTATTTTTTCCACCTGCCGAAATAATTCCATCATTCCCTCAGCTTTCCTGCTATATAGGGAAATTTCGTGGTTTTCCCGGGTAAACCTCCGTTTATGGTTAAATTTCTAACCAAGATGCCAATGGGTGCAGGTCTCCCTGCACCCACTAACCTTACACCGCAGCTTGCGATGCTGTGAACTGACTGTTGTATAGTTCTGCGTAGAAGCCGTTTTTCTCGAGAAGCTCTTTGTGGGTTCCCTTCTCGATAATCTGACCGTGATTCATCACCAAGATCACGTCTGCATCCAAAATCGTGGACAGCCTGTGTGCAATGACGAAGTTGGTTCTGCCTTCCATCAAAGTCTTCATAGCCTTTTGAATCTGGACCTCTGTTCTGGTGTCGACGGAGCTGGTAGCCTCGTCGAGGATCAGGATCGCTGGGTCCGCCAGAATGGCTCTAGCTATGGTGAGCAGCTGCTTCTGACCTTGGGAGAGGTTTGATGCTTCCTCGTTTAGAACCGTGTCGTAGCCTTCAGGCAGCGTCCTGATGAAATGGTCGGCTCTAGCTGCAACTGCCGCTTGCACAATCTCTTCTTCAGTAGCGCCTTCTCTACCGTAGGCGATGTTGTCTAGAATGGTGCCGTTAAACAGCCAGGTGTCCTGCAGCACCATGCCAAAGACGCGTCTAAGGCCGCTTCTTGACATCTCTTTAATGTCCACTCCATCGATAGTAATTCTTCCACCGCGGAGCTCATAGAACCGCATGAGCAGGTTAACTAGAGTAGTCTTTCCTGCGCCTGTTGGTCCCACGATGGCCACTGTCTGACCGGATTTCACATCGATGTTTAGATCTTCAATCAAAGGTTTGTCTACTTCATAACTGAAGGTGACGTGCTCGAATCTAACATTGCCTTCCACGTCTTTTGGCTCCACCGCTTCTGGGCTGTCGGGAACCTCTTCTTCTTCATCCAGGATTTCAAAGACCCTTTCTGCTGAAGCTACTGTGGACTGGAGAATATTGATAATATCCGCCGCACCGACGATAGGGTGGGTGAACTGTCTTGAGTACTGCAGGAAAGCTTGAATATCACCGATTTTGATTCTGCCCTTTGTAACCATGACGCTTCCTACAATACAGATGATCACGTAGCCGACGTTGTTGATAAAGCCCATAATCGGACGAATTATGCCCGAAATGAACTGGGCCTTCCAGCCGGTATCGTACAGTTTCTCATTGATCTCTTCGAACTCGTCAATAGCCTTCTGTTCGTTGCTGTAAGCTTTGACAATCTTGTGCGCCCCGAAGGCCTCTTCAATGTGGCCGTTAAGCTCGCCGAGAATGCGCTGCTGCAACACGAAGTACTTCTGGGATCTGGGGATGATGAACTTCGTCACCATCAGGGCTAGCGGCAAACTGATCAGAGCGAGAAGCGTCATAGTCGGGCTGATGGTCAGCATCATCACCAATGTACCGACTAGAGTAATCAAAGATGAAAGTGCTTGGGTGATGCTCTGTTGGAGGGTAGAACTGATAGTGTCGACGTCGTTGATCACTCTAGAGAGGACTTCACCGTGGGTTCGCCCGTCGAAGTACTTCAGCGGTAGCTTGTTAAGTTTCTCGCTGATCTCCCGGCGTAGGTCCCTTACGGTCTTCTGGGAAATATCGGCCATCAGATACTGCTGCAGATAGCTGAATGCCGCGCTAAACACATATAGCGTTCCCAGCGTCACGAGTATTCGAGCAATCCTGCTGAAGTTCACCCCTGCAGCGGTCATGATGCCGCCAAAGATCTCGGTTGTCGCCTCTCCCATGAGCTTAGGAGCGAAAATGCCGAAAACCGACGAGAGGACTGCGAGGATCAGTATGAAAACGATTTGAAGTTTGAAAGGCTTGAGATAGGTCAAAAGGCGCTTCAGCGAGCCCTTGAAGTCTTTGGCCTTTTCCACCGGTCTGCGCCCAGGACCAGGTCCGCCCGGACCTATCGGAGGACCTTGCGGCTTTCTGCCAGAGGCCGGACTTCCTTGCATTTTCCGTGTTTCACTCATGCTAACTCCTCCTCAGACAGCTGGGATGCTACGATTTCCCGATAGACCGGCGATGTCTTTAGCAGTTCTTTGTGTCTACCAATACCCACAACTCTGCCCTGGTCCAGAACGATAATCTTGTCCGCATCCAAAACGGTGCTGACCCTCTGAGCCACGATCAGCTTCGTTGCGTCTTGGGTCTCTCTGCGAAGTGCGGCTCTCAGCTGTGCATCTGTTTTGAAATCCAGAGCGGAAAAGCTGTCATCAAAGATGTAGATTGCAGGCCGCCTCACCAGCGCCCTGGCGATAGAAAGCCTTTGCTTCTGGCCACCGGAGAAGTTGGTGCCTCCCTGAGCAACTACAGCTTCAAGGCCCTCTGGCAAGCCGAGAACAAAGTCTTTAGCTTGGGCGATCTCCAAGGCTTTCAAGACCTCTTCGTCTGAAGCTGACTCATTGCCGTAGGTGATGTTATCCCTTACCGTTCCGGAAAACAGCACCGGCTTTTGAGACACAAAGCCGATGAGATCTCTCAGGTCCTTCTGGTTCATCTCCCTGATGTCCACGCCGCCAACCAAAATCGCGCCGCTGCCTTCTTCCAAGTCGTAGAAGCGCATGATCAGGTTAAGAAGGGTGGACTTTCCCGATCCGGTGCCGCCGATGATGGCGACAGTTTCTCCTGGCTCAGCTGTAAAGCTTACATTCGAAAGGGCGGTATTTTCCGCTCCAGGATAGCTGAAAGTTACGTTTCTAAACTCCAGACTTCCAGGAGATGAGGCGGGCTTTTTCGGTGTTTCCGGATCGGTGAGCTTTTGCTCTTTAGTCAAGACCTCACTGACCCTTTCTACAGAAGCAGCAGCGCGGGGAATCATCACGAAGATCATGGAGACCATCATCAGAGAAAACATGATGTGCATGATGTACTGGACAAAAGCCATCAGCTGCCCTACCTGCATCTGTCCGCTGTCAACTCTGATGGCACCAAACCAGATCACGGCGATGGTGCCGAAGTTGAGGAGTAGCGTCATCAAAGGCATGAGGTAGGCCATGGTCTTGTGGACCTTAAGTGCGGTCTCTGTTAGGTCGAGATTGGCTGCGTTAAAGCGCTTCTTCTCGTACTCTTCTTTGTTAAAAGCCCGAATAACTCTGATTCCGGTGAGGCTCTCCCTGAGAACTAGGTTGAGTCCATCTAGTTTTTTCTGCAGGGACTGGAAGAGTGGCGTGGCTTTTTTTCCGATGAAGTACACTAAAAGTGCAAGAGCCGGTACGGCAAACACGATAACCAGCGAAAGCACTGCGTCCTGCGAGACAGCCATAATGATACTGCCGAGAAACATCATGGGGGCAACCAGCATCATGCGCTGTCCCATAAGAACCAACTGTTGAAGCTGGGTAATGTCGTTTGTGGTTCTGGTAATTAACGATGAAGTTCCCAAATCGTTGAACTCGCTCACAGAGAGGTTTTCAACTTTGGTAAAGACGGCTTTACGCAAGTTTCTGCCAAAGCCCATAGCGACTTTGGAAGAAAAATAGCTTAAGCCTACGGCAAATCCTCCGTTTAAAAGGGTCATTGCGATCATGACGCTGCCGACTTTGAGAATGTACCCTAAATCGTTCTGTACGATGCCCACATCTACAATGCGGGACATTAAGGCCGGCAGATACAGGTCGGTAAGGGATCTGCCAAACACGAACACCACGACCAATACGAGCATCTTACTGTATGGCTTAAGATACTTGGCGATTTCTTTCATGTATTCTGCAGAGCAGTCAAACTTCGTGGTAAAGCTGAAGTTTGACTGACCCTTCCTCCCTCTTATTCCTTATTTCCACTAAAGTAACTGTAAATCTTGTCTATGATAGCTGCTAAAATCCGGCTATCCTCTTCTCCTAGGTACTCGGACATAGCAGTAAAGGTTGCCAGAAGTCTCTTGTCCGCTTCTTCTAAGACTTGGAAGCCCTTGGGCGTCAGCGAAACATCGACTACTCTCCTATCATGCTTTCCGGTCCTGCGCTTAACAAAGCCCTTCTTTTCCAAGCTGTTAACCATCTGCGTCACCGTAGGCGATGCCAGATCCAAATCTCCGCTGATCTCGGAGATCGTCAGACTGCCCCGCTCGGAGCGGCGAATGCTATCTAGAACGGGTATTTCGCTATACCTCAGCCCTTCAATGGGAGCGGGCTTCCACCTGATACGTTGGAATCTAGAAAAAGCCTTGTAAAGCCTTTGTGCACCTGTCTCAGAGTTCATCTTCCCACCTCCCCTTTATTTAGGTAGTCTATCTATTTAATATTACCTAATAGTACTCTTCCTAAACAGTGCTGTCAATAGAATTTGCGTGAATGTTTATGCCTCGCCCTCTCGGTGTGCATACTAGGTTTGGGAGGAGATTACATGGCTGAGAAAATCAAAGACATTATGACCACCAATGTTGTAACCTGCAAAACCGACGATACCATATTTGACCTTGCCACCAAGATGGTTGAACACGACATTGGTTTTGTACCGATTAAAGAAGGAGAAAACCTGGTTGGAGTTGTTACAGACAGAGACCTGGTGATCAGGGGCTATGCGAACAAGCTAGACAGCTCCGCAGCTGCCGCTGAGGTCATGACAGACGGATGCATCTCCATTTCGCCTGATGCCACAGTTGATGAAGCATCCGAACTCATGGCGATGCACCAGATCCGGCGGCTGTGCGTGGTGGAAAAAGGCAAGCTTGTAGGCGTTTGTGCCATCGGGGATCTGGCGGTGAGGGACAAGTTTATGGAAGATGCCGGACATGCCCTGTCTGAGATCTCCGAGAAAGACCAAAGCACCACATATCTAAACTAGCTCCAAGAAAAAAAGGTATGCTGAAACAGCATACCTTTCGACAAGATTGTGTTTTGTGGGGGGAAATCACAATCTTACGTCTGTCACTTTTTTCACGCCGTCGATCTCTGCGATCTTGGTTAAAGCCTCTTTGGACGGCGTCGAGTCTACAGAAAGAAGCATGACGGCTTCCTGGCCGAGGGCTTTTCTGCCTACATCCATGGCTCCGATGTTCACGTTGTGGTCGCCAAGGATCATACCCACTCTGCCGATGATACCCGGTTGATCGGTGTGGGGAACGACCAGGATGTTCCCTCCAAGCTCTATATCCACCCTGAAGCCGTCGAAGTTGAGAAGCCGCGGCCCGAGTCCTTTGATGGACGTTCCGCCTAGTGAGTGCTCCTCCTGTCCCCTGCTTCTGATGGTAATCAAGTCGCCTGCACCGTTTGCGGGCATCTCCTTAGTGGCTTTGATCTTAATACCACGGTCTTTGGCTTCCATCATGGCATTTACCAAAGTTACCGGATGTTCCAAGCCCACTGCTAGGAGTCCTTTCACCACAGAAGCTGTGAGAAGGCTGGTATCTACATCAAAGGCTTTGCCTCTGTAGATGACCTCCACTTCCTGGATGCTTCCGGCAAAGAGCTGGCCGAACATCTGCCCGAGCCGCTCTGCTGTTTCGATAAACGGCGACACCTTGTGGAAGACATCAGGCGGAACTGCTGGGAGGTTCACCGCATTGGCCACGGTTTTGCCATTCAAAAAGCTCACAACATCTTCTGCCACATCGATTGCCACGTTAATCTGGGCTTCTACTGTAGAAGCGCCTAAGTGAGGTGTGGCGATCACGTTCTCCAGTTGGAACAGCGGAGAATCGGTACATGGCTCTTTTTCAAACACGTCGATGGCAGCACCGGCGATTTTCTCTTCTTTAATGGCCTCATAAAGCGCTGCTTCATCAATGATGCCGCCGCGGGCAACGTTGATGATGTAAGCGCTCTTTTTCATGAGGGCTAGTTCTTTTGCAGACACCATGTGCTTAGTCTGCTCGTTGAGGGGCAAGTGGAAGGTGATAAAATCAGCGTTTCGGTAGAGATCGTCCAGAGCAACCAATTCTATACCGAGACTTTCAGTCTGGTCTTTGGTCACCAAAGGATCAAAGCCGATAACCTTCATGGAAAGCCCCTGAGCTATTGCAGCCACAGTCCTGCCGATCTTGCCCAATCCGACGATGCCCAGAGTCTTTTTCCGCACTTCCACGCCCATGTATTTCTTGCGATCCCACTTACCCTGCTTCAAAGAAGCATGAGCTTGGGGGAGATGCCTTGCCAGCGCTAGAAGGTGAGCCACGGTCAGTTCTGCTGCAGCAAAAGTGTTTCCCGAAGGAGAGTTGACCACAACAATGCCTCTTTTGGTTGCAGCGGGAATATCGACGTTGTCGACGCCAACTCCGGCTCTACCGACAATCTTTAGCCGGGCTCCGCTTTCGATGACTCTGGCAGTAACCTGGGTACCACTCCTTACTACCAGAGCGTCGAAGTCTTTGATCAAGTCGCACAGCTCATCTTCGCTAAGACCTGTATTTACCACGACCTCAAATCCTGCATCCTTCAGGATCTGGATGCCTTCTTGGGCCACAGGATCGGAGATCAAAACTCGCATTTGGTCGGCCATCAGTTCATGCCCCCTTCAGCAAAGACCTTAAGGGCAGCAGCTACTCCTCTGCCGAGCTCCACTTGGTATCCTGCTTCCTGCAGGCTGAGCTCAAGGGCACCGATCACGGCGATCAGGTCGCCAAAGTCCATGTAGCCCATATGGCCGATGCGGATGATCTTGCCCTTGAGTCGATCCTGCCCGCCGGCAACTGAAAAGCCGTACTTTTTCTTGAGGAGGCTCCGCACTGCTTCGGTATCCACATCGCCGAAAAACGCTGTGACCGTTGAAGAAGCGATCTCCTCGGTCTTGGGGAGGAGTTTGAGACCTAAAGCCTTTACAGCCTCTCTGCACGCTTTGGCCAGGAGATTGTGGCGCTTAAACACCGTCTCCAGTCCTTCTCCGAGAATCATGTCGCAGGCTGCATCCAAAGCGTAAAACAGGGAGACGTTGGGGGTGTACGGCGTGCTCCATTTTTCTTGGGATTTTTTAGCCTTCTTCAGGCTCAAGTAGTAGTTAGTGGAGTTGTTTTGATTTATCACTTCAAGGGCTCTTGGGCTGATGGATACAAATGACAGTCCGGGCGGAAGCATGAAGGCTTTTTGCGAACCGCTGACCATTAGATCCACTTTCCATTCATCGGTTCTGATATCCATGCCACCCATGCTGGAGACGGCATCTACCAGAAGGAGAGCCCCGTGCTTTGTACACAACTCGCCAAGGGACTTGATGTCGTTGGTAACTCCAGTAGAAGTCTCGTTATGCGTAGCACACACCAGTTTAAATGCTTTTTCCTCCATGAGTTTTGCCACAGCGCCAAGGTCATAGGTGTCTCCCCATTCGGACTCCATAACTGTTAGATCTGCGCCGTAGACCTTTGCCAGCTCGGCAAACCTTTCGCCAAACTTACCTGTCACGATGCACAAAACTGCATCGCCTGGGCTTACAACACTACTGACAGCCGCTTCCATAGCAGCGCTTCCCGAACCGGTGAGAATCACCACTTCATTTTCCGTTTGAAAGATCTTCTTCAGCTTCTGGGCCACCTGTTCGTGAAACTTGGAAAAGTCGCCGCTCCTGTGACCGATGATCGGTCTGGTCATTGCAGCATTTACCTCTGGAGGCACCTGGCTTGGGCCAGGAATTAGCAGTCGGTTTTTTACCAGCATTACTACCCTCTCCTTTTCTCTTCTCAAAGCTCTGCTATCTCGTCTCATTACGTGCGCGCTACGTTCCAAGACGGAAACTTATCTGGTTTTTTCGTATAAAAAAACTCCCGTCCCTGACATATAGTCAGGGACGAGAGGTATTCCCGCGTTGCCACCCTGATTGGCCGGATCAATTATCGATCCAACCCACTCATTTCGCTTTAACGGTGCGCTACCGGATGGGTTTGCCATCAGCTCTGCAGGCGGATTCCCTATGTGCCAGTTTCCACCAGCCACTGGCTCTCTAGAGGTATAGGTACTGCTCCTGCGTCATTGCATTTTCCTTGTTTACGTTTGAGTCTACATAGATCGGGGCAAATTGGCAAAACCGATATTTCCTCAAATATTGCGAGTTTCCGCCCTCTCTGTGAATTATCTAACGAATTCTTGGTATTTCTGGCAGAAATTGGCTCTAAAACCGCTCTGCAGTTTTTTGGCGTCTGTCGAAGCGGATAAATTCTGTAAAGCCTGCTTCTTTTAAGATCGGTATCATGCGGTCAAAATCCTTGCCCACATCTTCTGGGTAGTGGGCATCAGAAGCTAGCGTGATGGGAATATCAAAACCCCTGATTACCTGGAGAATCTCTCTGGACGGATACATCTCTCCTACCGGCTTTCGCCACCCAGCGGTACTGGCTTCTAGGCAGACACCAGTTTTGGCGATCTCTCCGATCACCTCTGTAATGAAGTCCGAGAGGTCTTCTTCTGGATAGAAGCTGTAGATTTTGACCAAGTCCGGATGGGGTAAGCTGTCAAACAAGCCGCTTCTTGCCGCTTTGAGCAAAATCGCAAAATACTCCCGCCACACCTCACCTGGATCGCTTCTCTCCCAGACTGGGATGTTTTCTTTCAGGTCGAAGCCGAAGTCTCCGATCCAGTGTACCGAGCCGAAAACGTAGTCGAACTGGTACTTTTCGAGAAAAGTGCGGATTTCGTCCTCGACCTCAGGAATGTAGTCCACCTCAATGCCGATTTTCACAGGCCAGCCCTTCTGCTTGGCGCGGGTAAGGAGCTCCAAATACTCGGAGACACTATCCACATTGCGCTCTCTAGCCCAAGGGTTGTCCAAAAGGTGTCTTGCTTCTTTGAACCTGTAGCAGTGCTCGGAAAAGCCGATCTCAGAGATCCCCCGCTTTTCTGCAACTTTTAGAAACTGCTCGACATACTCAAGGGTTTTTGGTCCGTTTTCTAGGTGCATGTGATAATCCACAAGCAACTCTCTCACCACCGTTCAACTAAAACTGGCTGACCACCTCGTAGATCTCGTCCCACCAATCGTACATGTCGACGTATACCAAATCAAACAGCATGAGGCCATCGCTCTTTGTAAGGCAGACCTTCATTGCTTCTTTGAACACTTCGGGCTTATTTTGATACTGAAGAAGGTATAAGCCTCCATAGACGGGAGTTTTGCCTAGCACCTTTTCGTTGACAATATCGCAAGCGCCTTCCACCGAGTACCAAGGTTTGTACTCTAGAGACTGGCCTGCTTCGGTCCGCATACCAACTTTAGCCTTAATCTTGCCTTCCAAATCTGCCAGATAAACGTCTTCGTAGTAGTTTCCAGTTGTGAGGTAATCCAGAACTTCCGCGTAGCCTGTGGCTTCATATCCAGGCTTTGCCCAGTCATAACCGGTAGGTACGTACTCTTCGCTGGCCCAGTTGACGCCTAAAGCGTAGTACTCCGGGTACCACGAGCCGGCATAGTCGCCGAAGACGATGTCGGGCCGAAGGGACTTAATGCGGTCTCTGGCCGTAATGAAAAAGTCTTTGATGCCTTTGGCGCGGAAGTAGTACCACTCTTTTGCGAGAGGACCGTCTTCCACCTTCTTCCTGCCGTTTTCGAAACTGAGCTTTATGATATCTTCAGGCCAATTTGCTACTTCTCTCCCCAGATACTTTTCAAAAAGCATTCTGGTGTTGTCGCTAAAATCGCACTGACCGTTGTGGTATCTGACGCGATCCAAAACGATTCCGTCCACTTGATAGTGGGATGCCACCTCTTCCATGAGGGCAATCTCGTAGGCCTGTACCTTCGGAAGCAACGGGTTCACAAAAGCATGAGGTGCGTTGGCCCACTTGGTTATTGGGCGAATCTCTTTTTCCGCTTTGATCTTTGCTCCAACGCTGCCCTGCAAAATCTCTGCAGCGCTGCCGAAGCCGTACACCACATCGGTCTCTTTCAAAGAGACTTCCCCTGATGTGACAACTTCCACAACTACCCCGTCTTTCACCAGCGCAGCTGCACCCTTTACCTTCAGTACGTCCATAAGATCCGACGTGATGTAGGCCAGCTGCCCGTCCTTCGGCATCTGGTTGTACCTTTCGATCTCTATCGAGCGGTCGTCTAACTCCAGATAGAGCGCTAGATCGTACATGTGCGTTGCCCAATCGTTTTCTTCCTGATAGGCCAACCCTCTGCCGCTTGCCCCTTCACAAAAAACGTTAAAAGACGCATGGACTTCCATGCCGTATCCTCTGGCTTCTGCGATCAACATGGCCAGGGGATCGTGGATTTGCCTGAACTCATGACCGGCTTTTTCATAAAACGGAGCGATCCGGCTGCGGTAGAGCACCGATCCATCTACGGGCTTAACGTCCAGCACCAGAGTGGTCACTCCCGACTGCCTGGCTTTACCCACAAATCTCCTGATCTCTGCTCTGCTCCCCAATTTATCGTAGTTGGCAGACGCGTCAACCCATAATAAAACTCTTCTATCTGGCATTGTCCAACCTCCAGTTAGCTTGTTTTCGCAATTAATCTAAAGCCTGGCTTATCCAGATCCTAAAGAAAGACTGCCTGTCTATGCCTAAATCTGCCTTTCCCAGAACCCAGCGTATACTAACCAAGCACCGCTTTGTCTATTTGTCTTTACGACCGCTTCTTCAAATCTCCAGCGTTTAAACACCGCTCTACGTGGTATATCTTATCTAGAGTTTGACCCCCTGCAGTCGAATTTAGATACATTATACCACCAAGTCCCAAAAACTCCCATAGTGGTTAAAAATATCTAGGAATTATGTTAAAATTAGGTGAAGTGGGCCGAGCCCCTCTGGTTGTCCATCAGCGCTGTGGTGACCTTAAAACAGATCTCTGCCGGGATCGGAAGAAAGCTCATTTGCTCTTCTCCCTTGAGCCTGGTTAGCCGATTTTTCGAGCACCTTTTACAGATAATAGACTTATACAGAAGAACCAAGAATAATAAGCAGGGCTCCGATAATGAGCGCTACAGCTTTGAGCGGAGAGATCTCTTTTAAGCTTGTCACTCCGATGATCAGGCTTCCCAGAAGCACCAAAGGCCCCAATACTCCCAGCAAAGCACTTAACTTCAGTATAGTTTTGGGACTGCGACTTCGATAAATCAACGCTGCACAGATGATTTCAACGGTCCCTGTAATCAAGCGGAAGAAGGCAACGATTGTACTTTTTTTCACCAAAATCAGCACCTGAACCACCTCATGTCACAGCATATGATGTAGTGAGGTAATAAATGTTTGACAAGGAGGACGTTTTATGAGTGTTTTAGTTCCAATGGTGGTTGAGCAAACTTCTCGTGGTGAACGTGCGTACGACATTTATTCAAGGCTTTTAGAGGACCGCATTATCTTTCTCGGCGGACCGATTAACGACTCTGTAGCAAACCTGGTAGTGGCTCAGATGCTCTTTTTGGAGAGCAAAGATCCTAAAGCCGACATCAGCCTCTATATCAACAGCCCAGGAGGAGAGGTTTATTCGGGTCTGGCCATCTACGATACTATGCAGTACATCCGCTGCGACGTTTCGACTATCTGCGTCGGTCTTGCAGCTTCCATGGCTGCAGTACTTCTAGCTGCAGGTACAAAGGGCAAGCGTTTCGCCCTTCCCTACTCCAGAATCATGATCCACCAGCCTTTAGGCGGAGCTAGAGGCCAGGCTACAGACATTGAGATCCATGCCCGCGAAATCCTCAGGGTCAGAGACTCTCTCAACAGCATTCTCTACAAGCATACCGGTCAGCCTCTCGAAGAGATCCAGAAAAACACAGAAAGAGACAACTTCATGAGCGCAGAGGAAGCACTAAAATTCGGTCTTGTAGATGGAGTCATGACCGAAAGGCCGAAAGTATAAAGATGGGCTCTACAGCGCCTCCGTGCGAGGCGCTGTTTTTATGTACGCCGCACCAGAATGGGAATAGAAGGTGACTAGAATGATAGGTATGGGAACGCTGATCAACTCGGCAGCCATTGTGCTTGGCGGACTTGCCGGCCTTGTGCTTGGGGCAAGACTGCAAGAAAAGACTTCGGAAACCGTCATGCAGGCACTGGCTCTGGTGACGATTTTTCTCGGTATAGAAACGGCATTTAAAGGCGAAAACATGGTAGCCATTCTCTTGGGACTGGTTGTGGGAGGAATGGTGGGAGAAGCCTTGCGGCTGGAAACCCATCTGGAAAACTTAGGCAAGTACGTAGAAGGTAAGCTTAAAGCCGGAAAAGGCAACTTTGCCGCAGGTTTTGTTACAGCGACCATTCTCTATGTAGTAGGGCCTATGGCCATTCTCGGCTCCATAGAAGACGGCATCGGCTTTGGCTACAAAATCCTCCTAACCAAATCTGCCCTCGACGGTCTGTCCTCCATAGCCTTCGGAGCATCCCTGGGGATAGGCGTGCCCTTTGCTGCAGTACCGGTTTTCATCTACCAGGGTGCAATAACCCTTATCGCTAGCTTCTTCGGAGACGTAGCTTCTGCAAGCGTCATTGCTGCAGTTTCGGGATGCGGTGGGCTGCTGATCCTGGCGATAGGGCTGAACATGCTGAAGCTGACAAAAATCCGGGTCACCAATCTCCTCCCGGGCATCGTGTTTGCACCGATCTTTACCTGGCTTTTAGGACTATTGTAAGAGGCAACGGATTCCAAGATTTGGGCGTCAAAAGTAACGGATCCGTTTCCCTCATAAAAAAGGAGCAGTCGCTTTTGAACTGCTCCTTTTTTGTCACAGCCGTGTCAAGGCATCAGCTTCGCACAGCTTTTATTGTGGGACAGTGAAACCTAGAACCAGAGAGCCTTTGTACTTCTCCTCTACGTAGTCGGCAACTTCTTTGGAATGATAAGCCTTCACCAGCTCTTGAAGGAGAGGATCGTTTAGGCGCTCCCGCTTTACGGCCAATATGTTTACATACGCCGAGTCTTTGTCTTCGGTGTAGATGGGATCGTTAACAGGATCCAAACCGGCAGAGACTGCGTAAGTAGTGTTGATAGCAGCTGCATCCACATCAGGTAGAGCTCTGGGGATCTGTGCTGCTTCCAACTCTCTGAACTGAAGGTTTTTCGGGTTATCGATAATATCGAAAACCGTAGCTTGGATACCAACTCCCGACTTCAGCTTGATCAAGCCGGCTTTTTCCAGAAGCATCAAGACCCTGCCCGCGTTGGTTGGATCGTTGGGAATGGCAATGATGGCCTTGTCCTTTAGTTCGCTTAAGGATTTTACCTTCTGCGAATAGATGCTGATGGGGAAAACAATGGTCGGTGCAAGCTTCACTAGGTCGGTTTTTCTGTCTTTGTTGAACTGGAGGAGAAACGGTTCGTGCTGGTAGCTGTTAACATCGATGGAACCGTCGGCAAGAGCTAGATTGGGCGTGATGAAGTCGGCGAAGGATATGATCTCAAGTTCGATGCCCTTTTCTGCCAGTATTCCTTTTACAATCTCCATCAGCTCTTCGTGAGGTCCGGGGTTGACGCCCACCTTGATCACGTCTTTGGCAAAAACGGTAGCTGTAAGGATCAAAACAGCGAAAACAACAACATACAACTTAGCTTTTTTCATGTTTGTACCTCCATTGGTGCTCTACGCTCTATCCAGGGTAGAAAAAAAGCTTCCTCAAGAGAGGAAGCAACGATGTCTACTCCCTCTTATCTTCCGAATTCCGAGAATTCGCAGGATTTGGCACCTTGCATTGCAGGTTGCCGGGCTTCATCGGGCCAGTCCCTCCGCCACTCTGGATAAGAGCCTACAGCTAATTTGTTAACTGTAAATCTATCACAATAAGCGGAGACTTGTCAAGATGTTTTTGCGAAAATGAAAAAAAACGCCCGCCTTCTCTACGACCTTCGGAATTGCCGCTAGGAAAGGATTTCATTTTCAACAAAACCCTTTGCTTGGCTACTCTAAGACGACACCTAACCGGGTAAAAATGCATTGAGTTTCCCAGATAAAAAACCTGTGGTAAGCTTTTGTTGTAAACCTATTTCCCTATCACAAAAAACCTTGCAGACGGAAACTCTAAGCTATGCACCAGTCAGGGTTTCTGTAGCTTGAGGTGAAAAGAGCGATCTCTAGAACCCCTGCACAGGGGTGTTGTTATAGTTTTTTTCCAAAGGTAAACAGGTGGAGGTTGTAGAAAAAATAACAGAGACGAGGTGGTAAAAGATGACCGAGAAAACTCAGCGTAAGAAGTTCGACGTCCTGATCATCGGCGGTGGTGTTGTTGGCACTGCTGTGGCCAGAAGTCTGGCCAAGTTGAAACTGAAAACAGCACTGGTGGAAAAGGAAGTGGAACTGGCCTTCGGCACGACCAAGGCCAACAGCGGTATTGTTCATGCAGGCTTTCACAACGAGCCAGGGAGCCTGAAAGCCATCCTCTGTGTAAAAGGATGCGACATGTTCCCCCAGGTCTGCGAGGAACTGGATGTACCCTTTAAAGAAAACGGTGTGCTGATGGTCGCCACAAGCGATCGGGAGCTCCCTCTTCTCCATAAGTTCTACGAACAGGGAATCCAAAACGGTGTGCGCGACCTTGAGTTAATAGATCGCGATCGCGTTTTTGAGCTGGAACCTAATCTTTCGAGAGATATTGTGGCCGGCTTGTTTGCCCCTCACGGCGGCATCGTCTCCCCCTTTGAGCTGGCCATCTACCAGGGAGTAAATGCAGAGAAAAACGGAGTGGAAATCTTTCTCGACGCAGCAGTGGAAAATGTTGTAGATCGCGGAAATTACATTGAAGTCGCTACCAAGAAGGGCACCTTCGAAGCGGCACTGGTAGTTAACTGCGCAGGTCTGTTTGCTGACGACATTGCGCAAATGGTGGGAGATACCAGCTTTGCCATCAGGCCTAGAAAAGGTGAAGAGTACCTATTGGATAAAAGGGTTGGTAATCTTGTCACCAGCACCATCTTCCCCCTACCTTCAGAAAACTCCAAGGGCATTCTGGTGATACCTACCGCCCACGGAAACCTCATGATCGGACCTACAGCTTTGGAGATGCAGGAGCGCGAAGATCTCTCCACTACCCAAGAGGGTCTGGAGGTCATCTACCAGTCTGCATCTAAGTTGGTCAAGGGGATCAGCAGAAGAGACATTATCGCTTCCTTTGCAGGAGTCAGAGCCGCAAGCGACAGAGGCGACTTTGTTATCGAGTTCTCCAAGGTCGCACCTAGGTTGCTTAACGTTGCAGGTATAGAGTCTCCGGGCCTTACGGCAGCACCGGCAATTGGCGAAATGGTGCTGGAGATGATCAAGGACTGGTGCAAAGATCGCGGGATTCCTGTAGAAGAGAATCACGATTTCAATCCGCGCCTCCCTAAACGAGTACGCTTGCAGGATATAGATGATCCCAGACTTGAGGAGATGATCGCCAAAGACCGACGCTATGCCCATGCTGTCTGCCGCTGCGAGCTGGTTTCCGAAGCGGAGATCGTTGAAGCCATCCAAAACGGAGCCAGGACTCTCGATGGCATCAAGCTGAGAACCAGAGCGGGCATGGGGCGCTGCCAGGGCGGGTTCTGCACTCCCAAAGTTCTGCAGATTATGGCAAGAGAGTTAAACGTCCCCATCACCAGCATTACCAAACGAGGCGGGGACTCGGTGATTGCACCCTACAAAACGAAAGAACTGATTTAGTTGGAAGGAGCCCCAAGAAAATGCTTAAATGGCAAAAAGACTTAGTGATAATAGGCGGCGGACCAGCAGGACTTGCAGCAGCCATCGCCGCAAGAGACGAAGGGATCGAAGACCTGATTGTTCTCGAACGTCACTCGGAACTTGGCGGTATTCTCAACCAATGTATTCACAATGGTTTTGGCCTGCATTACTTCAAAGAAGAGCTCACAGGTCCGGAGTATGCCGAACGCTTCATCGAGGAACTACAGAAAAAGAATGTACCCTTCCTTACAGACGCTATGGTAATCAGTTTAAGTCCCGACAAAAAACTGCTGGTGGCCTCTAAGGAACACGGCCTTGTAGAAATCGAGGCTAAAGCAGTTGTTCTTGCCATGGGCTGTAGGGAAAGAACTCGAGCAGCGATCACCATTCCCGGAACAAGACCTAGCGGAGTCTTCACCGCTGGCACCGTCCAAGCTCTCATTAACATCGAAGGGCTGATGCCGGGCAGGCGAGCGGTTATTGTCGGTTCAGGAGACATCGGACTGATCATGGCAAGGCGCCTAACTCTTGAAGGAGCACAAGTGCTTGCAGTAGTGGAGATCATGGACTATCCAGGTGGGCTAAACAGAAACATCGCCCAGTGCCTCGAGGATTTCGACATCCCCCTCTACCTCAGCCACACCATTGCAGATATCCAGGGCAAGGATCGGGTGGAAAAGGTCTTGGTTGCACCTGTCGACGAAAACAGGCAGCCGATTTTGGATAAGGCATTTCCCCTGGAGTGCGACACTTTGGTGCTTTCTGTCGGCCTCATCCCTGAAAATGAGCTGTCGCTTGAGGCCGGCGTCGAGCTGGACAAAACCACCGGAGGCCCAATCGTTTCTGAGTACTTGGAGACCACCACTTCGGGCATCTTCGCCTGCGGCAACGTGCTTCAGGTCCACGACCTTGTGGACAACGTTACTGCAGAGAGCATTAGAGCAGGCAAAATGGCCGCAAACTACGTGAAAAGCGGCACTCTTCCAGCCTGCGGCACCGAAACCAAAGCCGGTGACAATGTCCGCTACGTTGTACCTCAGAAAATCAGCAAAACCGAAGACGTGGAATTCTTCCTTAGAGCAGCCAGACCTATGGATAGGCCTACTTTGGTAGTGGGAGACTCCCTCTACACCAAAAAAATGCGTGAAGCGAAACCTGGCGAGATGATTTCGGTGAAAATCCCTAAGGAAAAACTCCAAAGCTTCACAGGTAGTGAACTGACATTTGCACTGAGGGAGGGGATCTAATGGAAACCAGAACTTTTACTTGTATCTCCTGCCCCATCGGCTGCAGGTTGACCGTTGAGATAGAAGATGGAAAGATCAAAAGCATCTCCGGGAGCAAATGCCAAAGAGGCATCACCTACGCAGAAAACGAGATCTATGATCCAAAACGCACTTTAACCAGCACCATCAAAATTGAAGGCGGTATCATAGACCAGCTGCCAGTTCGCACAAAGGACCCCATTCCCAAAGGAAAGATGAACGAAGCAATGCTTTACTTGAAAGACCTGAAGGTGAAGGCACCTGTTGCTCTCGGCGATGTGATCGAAGCCGATTTCCTGGGAACTGGGGTAGCGCTGATTGCGACACGCACAGTTAAGGAAAAACGCATTTCATAGGTGGAAAACCGTCTGAGTCAAACGTTTTTCGAAAAACAGAACACTTTCATCTGAAACAAAACAAACGGCAGAAGGAGCTTGAGTTTTCCTTCTGCCGTTTTCATTCCCATTGCCCTCTGAGGCAGTGTGTATCCTACCAGGTGTACGAAATGCTTACATATGGGGCAGGTACGAAAAGCACCAGCATGATGCCTGCTCCCAAGTTGAGGTTAGATCTTTCATCCAGGGGAACCGCATAGTCTCCGCCTACGCCGACATAAGGGACGAACAGACCTATGGTGCCAAACGACCAATAGGGATTGAACGTCCTGTCTCTGTAGGGTTCGAAGTAGTTTTTCTGGCTGTAGCCGATACCAACGTTAAATCCTCTGTAGCCTGCAAGTTCGCCGCGGTCGTTATTGATAGCCCAACCAAAGTTGGGAAAGTCGATCCCCAACACGTACTTGGCGTTCTTCAGCGAACTTCCGGCTCTGTAAGAGTAGTCCGGTGTCATTGATGCTTCCCACAAAGCACTTGAACTGGAACCTTGTGCGGCGCAAATTGACAGTGCTGCGAATACTAAGATGAAAGAAGTGAGCAACAACCTACGTTTCAACTGCATTACCTCCTCATTGTTTTTTCGTTCTCTAGGAGCAAATTCATAGAAATCTATGTAATTTTATATCATGATGTAAAATTGAACGTCAATGCAATTATCTGTGCAAATACTTATTCCTCCTAAGTCTGCGCCAGATTAGACCGGGAACCCCCTTGTTTTCAAGGGTTTCCTCTAATCTCCAATGAAAATAGCACCAATCGCGGTTTATACCGCAGACTGATGCTATTTTTCTGCGTTTCTGAGATATGCTATGGGCTTAAAAAGTCAGCCCGATGTTAAACCTGGTTTCAAAGTTGCCTCTGGGGCTTGAACCCATCTTAAGGCCAAAGACAAGGTACGGTATACCCATCTTGCTGTGGAGCTCAACCTCCCAGTGAGGTGCAATGGTATCGCTGTAGCTGATACCGACTCTGGCGTTGAAGGCAAACCAGTCGGGATTGTAGATTCTAAAGGCCAATCCTCCGCTGAAGATACTGTAGGGATCTCCTACTGTCGGAATGATGAATCTACCCAGACCGAACACGCCTACTACACCGCCATACATATCCAAACCGGCTTCGTAGTTGGTGTATCTGGCATACTGGCCGTAACCTCCGCCGAAGTCTCCGCCGTAGCTGTCGATGCCCCCTCTTAATGTGAGGTTCTTGCTCACAGGCAGGCTGCCGGCAATGCCAATAATAAACGGTGAGTCTTCAACGTCTATGCCCATAGTTAGGGTCAGACGTTTTTCCACATTGGGAAGCAGCGAATAGGGCACCAGGTTCACGCTGTGTTCGGTTGTCTGAAGATCTCTGACTGAAACCCGAGATCTTGAAGCTAGGTTGCCGTAGAATATCTCTACTTTGTAGGTGCCTTCGGGGAAGTCTTTCAACTCCAGAGGTGCTTTGCCGTAGGGCTTACCGTCGATGTACACGTCTGCATCTTTAGCATTTTCTGCCTTCACGATCAAAGTTCCCACTTTGCGCTCAAGAGTCTCGTCAAAGACCAAACGTTCATTACTGTAGATGGTGAAGGTTTTGACGATGGATCTGTAGCCCTCTTTCACGATCTCGAGGGTTACAGTTCCCGGACCGGCCTCAGTGTAGGTGAGAGGCGTCATGCCTACCACTTTCCCGTCGATCAAAACCGTTGCTCTAGACGGGTTGGTGTATACTGTCACCGTTCCCGGCGGCAGCTGGAGCTTTGCGTCAATGTTCTCGCGTTTTCCGCTGGTGAACAAGAGTCTCTGCGTATGATCCTTCCAACCTGTGAGCGTCATCTTCACGTCGTGATAGCCCGGTTCAACGTAGTACGGACCTAAAGGTGTGGTTCCGATGAACTGCCCATCAAGGTAAACCGAAGCTCCGCTTGGGCTTGAGGTGAAGTACGACTCGGCAGGCGGTCCCGAAATGCTGAAGTGCACCGGTGCAATCATGCCGGCAGTTACCCATATGGACTGTTCCTGGGTCGGGTAGCCAGGCACCACCAGCTCAAGGCGGTACAGTCCCTTAGGCAGTGTGACTGTCAGAGGCGTTGTACCCTTCTTAACACTGTTGACGTACAGCTCGCCTGGTTTGTTGGATGTTACCGTCAGCTGCCCCGGTTTCTCCGGCAAGGCTACATAGACTCGCGTCACCGCATCTCCTGTGACCCTCACGATCTCAATGTGGTCGGAAGATTGTGGCTCGGTAAATCTCAGATGATAAGTTCCTTCAGGGACATTGCGAATGGTTATTGGTGTTGTGCCGATAAAGTACCCATCAAGGAATATGCTAGCTCCTCGTGGGTTGGAGTCGATCTCTAAAGTGCCAAACGACACAACCCCAAGCTTGCTCACAGAATCTCCCGCTCTAATGCGCAGGTAGGGATCCTGCTTAATAATTCTTCCAGTGGCCATCTTGCCATTAACCGAAGTTATCTCCACTTCGCCAACTTTGATTAGCGAGGATTTCATATACTTCAGGAAAGCCGGATCTCCCGGCTGCTCTTCGCGGTAGACGTTGAACTTCTGCCCGCGGAATACGCCCAGACCGGTGGTCATGATGTTTACCGTCTGTCCACTCGCAGAGATAACCTTGTGTTCATTGCTGATATTGGTCTTCAAAAGTTGCGCTAGTCCATTTGCCAGGTTTTTGTCCAAATCGCCAGGTTTCCCAACCAAGGAGTATTGGATTGACTCTTTGCTTAACAAGTTGTAAAGCCTGAGGGTCGTCCGGTAGGAGTTGCCTTGCGGAACGATCTCACCGATAACCACAGCATCAACTTTAGGAACCTGCGGCATACCTCCTGAGTAAGATTCGAGGAATACCCTCCTGTCGCCGATCAGCGCCGTAACCTGAGCGCTTGTAAGAACGTTTACTTCACTGGATACGTCTCCGAGCGCTTTATACAGAGTTCCGCTGATTTTTTCAGCATCGGTCCACTGAGAAGTGGTGTACGGCTTGACCCCGATAATTGCCACGTCGAATGCACTGGCAAAAGCAGAGATTAATAGGAGTATAATTAAACTCCACAGAGCTTTGTTTTTTCCGGAGACTGTCATGTCAATCATCCCCTTTCTGGGAAAATCCTTCACGAAGAATATTTAAGGTTTACCTGCCCTTTCCCTCCATAAACTGTGACTGGTGTTGCAGGTAAACGTTACCAGATTTGCCCCCGGCAAATATTAGACGATGGAAACATCAACCGCGCTCCCAAAGATCCATGTAAGCGTAACTAATAATTCCAGCCATGGTTGCAACTTTCCTAAAAGTGGTAGTAACTGGCGTCCTGTTGGGGTCTGCTTCATCTCTTTTCGGCGGGATGAAGTAGCTGATGCCTTCCTGTCCCAAGACGTTCTGTGAGATTTCGTTAAGCTGCACAGCTGCGTACTTCCTGGCTTTTTCTTGATGCCTTTGCTTCACTAGTGCAAGAAAGACTTCCGCACTCTTATTCCACGGCGAAGCCCACCATACAGACTCCACTTCTCGCAAGGAAAGATCAGCCTCGATGCACTCGATGACTTTGAGCATGGCCTGGTCTAGAACCCCGGCAAACTCGGACTTGAGCCCTTGGTCTTCCATGCCGTCTAAAATATCGTGACCGAAAGCGATGACTGTTGCCTGGTAGCCGAGACTATTGCCTACATCAACTCGGCCGTCGAAGTACTCTGCGTAAGGCCACCAGCCTTCCTGGTGAGCGCCAAAGCGCCGGATCAGATGTGCGGCCACCTCCGACGCCCAGTCGTGGTACTTCTTCTCTCCGGTTATTTGGTAAGCTCGCATCAGTGCAGCCCCAGCATAAGCGTCTCCGTTTAAGACGTCATGGTGGGTGGCATCTGGTCTTTTGTAATATACGCCTTTAACTTCAGGATGGCTCATTTTTTCAAGGAATCCAGCAGCTTTAAGAAGAATGTCTTTAGCTGCGGCAGCTTTCCCGTAGCGATATAGAAAGTACAGAGCGTCTGCTGCTGCCCCAATCTCGGCGATGTCTTTGGTCTCACCACTACCTGGAAGGATGTAGAACGGCTGCCCCAAAGCACCATCGGCGTGCTGCCTTAGCCCAGCGCTTTCTACCAGCCCCTGAGCAATTGACAATGTATTATCATGAGAACCGTCTGCAAAAAGGGTTCCGGTAAACAAAGAAAGCGCAGCTTCTAATGTGGTGCAGCTGCTTGCCATCGAACCGAGCATTTCGTCCTTGATGTCAAAACCTGTCTCACCGGACTCCACTACCTGAGTGAGAAAGTACTGGTTAAACACATCAAGGAGCACTTCGAACTTCTGCTTCATTTCGTCTTGCCAATCTTTCATCGATGATCACCTCGAGTTTACTTTGCTATGGACGGAATTTGGCCCAAAACTCTCTGCCGTAGGTGTAGATCACCATGGCTATGATCACACTGAGCCAAACAGGAACTAAGAAGCTGAGTACATAACCTATTAAGATAACAGAGCCCATGTTCACAAAGACCCGCGTTGAATAGAAGCGGGAAAACCGCTGTCCTCTTGCGTTTCTTCTACGTTGTCTCTGCCACTTCTTCATATCGATGATCTTCATTATACCAACTCAACTCCTATAAACAGAAGTATAAACCGCTTTCTTCTGTCCTTTAGTCTATCATTTTTCGCTGTAGTCGTCAGGAATCTAGCCGAAAAAAACCTTTGGTATCTGGACCTCACCGAGCTGGGCTTTGACTTTCTTTTGTCCCTAATGTACGGTATTATGTAACTAAAAGCCAGGAGGTCTCATACTGTCGGTACATGCAGGTTGTCCTATCAAATGATCCGTTGGAGGTGTAAAAACTCAAGGCATTCTTGAGTCTAACCATGGAAATACTGCGCACAATCGAACTTGGTAAAACCTACCGAGATGGTGAGAAAGAAACGGAAGTTCTTCGTGGGATAAATCTTGAAATCGACGAAGGGGAGTTTGTTGCCATTGCAGGTCCTTCCGGTTCCGGCAAAAGCACGCTGCTGGGTCTTTTAGCAGGGCTCGACAGACCAACTACAGGCCAGGTGTTCATTGGCGAGACGGAGATCACCACCCTGCCAGAAAGCCGTCTAGCCAAGATCCGCGGCAGAATGCTGGGATTTGTCTTCCAATCGTTCAACCTCATACCAACGCTGACTGCACTGGAGAACATCGAACTGCCCATGATCTTGAACAAAAAACCAGATCCGCAAAGAGCAAGAGAGCTGCTGGATCTTGTGGGACTCTCCCACAGGAGTAGGCACTACCCCAGCCAGCTTTCAGGCGGTGAGCAGCAGAGGGTTGCTATCGCCAGAGCCCTGGTGTGCGATCCGCCCATTATTCTGGCAGACGAACCCACCGGCAACCTCGACAGCAAGAACAGCCAAACGGTGATCGATCTGCTTCTCAGCCTGAACTCCGAGAAGCAAAAAACCATCGTTTTGGTAACTCACGATATGGATTTTGCTGCCAAAGCCCAGAGAATCGTGCACATCAATGACGGTAGGATCTCATAGGGGGTATATCGATGCACCTTATCGCTTTTGCCATTAGAACTCTGCCGGCAGAAGTCAAGAACAATTGGCAGCGATCACTGATTATTATCCTCTGTTTGGCTGTGGGAATTGCATCGGTCGCCGCGGTAAAGATATATACCGATTCGGCACTATCGTACTTCACCGGCAACGTGAAGGAGTTTGTCGGTGCAGACATCACCGTACAGCTGCCAGGTGAGCTCACAGAAGATCAGGAGAACTTCCTGAACAACCAGACTCTGGGAATTATCACCTACGTTGAAAACTACAACCAGGTGGCTTTCAACCCGTTTAACAGGCAGAAAAACATGCCGGTCCAGGTCACTGTGATCGACCCTGAGGTCTACCCGCTCTACGGTTCCATGGAACTGGCAGACGGCAGCAGTGCACAGGCACTTCTAGATGAACCCCAAGCTGCGCTGGTTTCTGCTTCTCTGTTCGAGCAGCTGGAGCTGAAAATGGATAACCTTGTACTTGTGGGCAATGTACCCTACATCGTACGGGGAATCCTCAAGGAAACTTCTGTGCCCGATGGATTTATGGGTCGCATTTACACCAAGACCCCACCGCAGGAAGGGGTGGGGACTCTTGGCAGCAGATTTGCATACATCAAGCTTGACGAAGGTAAAGATCCCGAAATTGCGAAAAAGGAAATCCTGGAGTTCTTTGAGCCAGGTGGCGTTTCCACCTACGTGGAAGTCTCGTCGCAGATCAGCCGCTCCGCCAAAGTCCTTGGAAACGTGGCGCTTATCGCTTCGCTGGCATCGCTCCTTTTGGGCGGTCTTGGCGTTAGCAACGTCGCTCAGGTTATCTCCAGGCAGAAGTTGAAGCAGAGTGCACTCATGAAGTGCGTCGGGGGGAGAACCTCACAGATTACGCTGATTATCGTTATCCAAATAGCGTTCATCGGATTGATCGGCGTTCTCTGCGGGTTTGTTTTGGGTTGGGCGCTGACCGGAGTCCTGCCTGGTCTTCTCAAAGACCTGGTGTCCTACAATATACCGATTAAGCCGAACCCCAACGTCTTCTTGCAGGTTTCCCTTTTGGGACTCCTTGTCACAGTGCTCTTTTCGGTTCTTCCAGTCCTTCGCTTTACAAAGATCAGGCCCCTTGCCATCTATCGCGATGACAACCCCGAAAGACTGCTTTCGCCGGAATCCAAACTGACCAGTTTTCTGGTTATCATCCTTCTTGCGGGCATCTTCGGTCTGTTTATCGGCTTGATTTTAGACTCGCTTCTGGCCGGGATCATCTTTACGTTCGCCACTTTGATCCTCACGGCAATCGCCTTAGGGATTATTAAGCTCATTATAAAACTGGTACTTTATCTGCCAATCTACTTCAGCACGCCAGCCAAGATGGCGCGGCGTAGCCTGTTCCGCCAGTCGGGAAGGACTGCCGCTGCAGTGCTTGCCCTGTCGTTTGGCATCAGTGCCATTGTGCTGATTTCGTTCATTCAGACAGACGTCCTGTCGTTTATGCACGGCCTCCGCGATGACCAGAACACACCGAATATCTTCGCCCTTTTGGACCAGCAAAACGGTCCTCCTGTTGAAAGTATCGTTGAGTTCATGGAGCAGGATAGCCGGATAGAGAGCTTTTCCACCATGAAGCTCCTTACCTCCAGCCTGGAGATAGTAAACGACAGGCTCTACGATCCAACTACAGCTTCAGATTCTAGGTCTGCCATCCTTGCCATGGCGTTTCTCATAGCTGCAGCAGACCCGGAAAACATGCCCACCGAGTTGAACTATGTTGAAGGCGAGCCTCTGAACTCCGATGGCCAGATCGTCATAGAAGAGCATGTCGCCAAGTCCCTGGGCCTCAAAATCGGCGACAGACTGGGACTAAGGGTGGGAACCGATCGCATCTATCTGAATCTTGTAGGTTTCTATTCCAACATGCAGACAGGTGTCAACGTCACATCTTCGAGCTACGCTACAAAAGCGTCTCTAGAGGGTCTTTCACCTGAATTCTCCACCGAGTTCCTCTTTGCCAGGACCAAGGCTGGAGTCTCCGGTGAAGAGGTCATCTCCAGTTTGAGAGCAGCCTACCCCAACATGGGCTTTGCCTTTGATGTAGGTCAGCTGATCAACCTCTTCGACACTGTCTTCTCGGCCATCAGCCGCTTTATGCAGTTCCTCGGCTTCTTTGCACTGGCCTCTGGATTGATCATTCTAGCAGGCACCATGGTGCTGACCAAATGGGAAAAACGCCGGGAAACCGCGCTCATCCGCTGCCTCGGCGGCACCACAAAAGACGTGATCAGCGTGCAGCTTTGGGAAAACGGCGTATTGAGCATTCTCTCTGCAGGAATTGGCATTACCTTTGCCAATATTCTCAGTATGGTGATCAACCGCTACGTCCTAGATATTGACTTCGTCTTTAACAAACTGACAAACACAATGGCTTTTGTCCTAGTCCTCCTGGCCGTTACTGCAGTTGGCGCCGTTTCTCTGTGGGATGTTCTACACGAGAGACCGCTTAGCGTTTTACGCAACGAATAATCAAAGCCACGGATGCAACTCATCCGTGGCTACTCTGTCTTTTTTTGGCGTGACTTGTTAATTCTATAAACTTATCATGTAAGGGGTGTCGATATGGAAGGACCGCGTGCTGCAAGAAAAGAAGAACTTCAGGATTTGATCGATCTAATTAATTACGTGTTTAGGGTCAGCGCAAGCAAAGAGCCAGATATGCACATCTGTTTTCCGCTGTTTATCAGCGAGAATAACCTGGACAATCTCCTGGTGTATGCCGATCGCAAGACAGGTAAGCCCATCAGCCACCTGGGACTTTGGATCAACGACTTCAGCTACTTTGGCGAGTCCCTGAAAATCGGCTACATAGGTTCGGTCTGTACCCACCCAGACTACAGAGGTCAGGGGTTGGCTAGTAAGCTTCTAGATGTGGCTTTCCAACAGCTGGAACAAAACGGCGTTGACCTTCTCTTAGTGTCGGGTTCTAGAAGCCTTTACGTGAGAGCAGGATGCAGAGTAGTGGGCGTTGTGAATTGGTACACCATTCCCAAGAAAGAACAGGACGTTTGGTTTGACGTGACTGTCGATCCTCCTGTAGAACCACTGAACGAGCTCTGGATGAAAGAACCTCTGCGCACAAAGCGCGGCTTGAAGAACTTCGAAGCTCTAGTGGAAGCCGGTGCATTGCCCCGCTGTATGGGCTCGAAATCCAAGGTTTACCTTGCTTCTATCGGCGGAGTTCCACTGGCATACGTGCAAGCCGTGCACAACAAAGACGGCTCTGTATATATCTATGAGTGGGCTGGCGACAGATCGGTGATCGTGGATCTGGTAAGATTTGTGGCAAACAATACGGAAAGTGACACCAGCTGGCCTGTCCCTTCCTGGGAGACGGCGCTCCTTGAGTTCCTTTCCAAGATGGAAGCCCCTGTAACCAAAACCGGAGCCCTTTCGGGAACCTACAAGATCATCCGCTTCGCGTCGTTCATAGAAAAGGTTGGCAGATATCTCGCCGAAGCCTTCGGCGGAAGCCCCCTCACAGGCTTCGATCAGGATGGGATGCAGGTCTTGGTCTATGAGGACGAAAAGCTTGCCCTACCTCCAGATGAAATGCTGAACCTGCTCTTCAGCGGAAAGCTGCCCGATGCAGTGCCGCCGAAAATGCAAGCGCTGTTCGAAAAAGCCCTACCGCTTCCTCTGCCCTGGCCTATCGGTTTCGACTTCATTTAAGTTTGATTCTCCTAATGCAGCAGCTCTTTTGAGCTGCTTTCTTTTCGTCAAAAAATCAACGTTCTTTCTCTCGTGTATAAAATCCCAAGATTTGGGTATAATTGCATAAACTGTTCAAAGGCGGGTAAAACCCCTTCCGAGTTCTTCTACCCGGCCAGTTGCTAGAAGGGTCCCTCTCATCGGAATGGGAATCACTTGCCTGGGCCTAATATGAGAGGAGGAACTTGCGGTGAAAAGAAGTTCCGCAGTTGTTTTGGTTTTGATCCTGGTGATGGTGTTGGGACCTCTGGCCGGCGCTTTTGATAAAACCTTAAAAGTCAACGTGTTGGATGTTGCCCACCTTAGCTCATTTAACACAGTGCTGGTTATCAGCTACGAAACCCGGTTAAGCGGAAGGTTTTCGTTAGTGACCGGAGCTAACATCCCCATTAGCGGCCTGTTAGGCGCCGATGTCGGCGTCCGCTACTACCTCACTTCCAATGCCATGAAAGGGCTTTTTGCCGAAAGCAGGCTGATAACGCTGGGATTGGTAGCACCTGGAGGTGGAATCTTCCTTGGCGGAATCAATCCCGGAGTTGGCTGCAAACTTGCCTTTAATAGCGGCATCACTCTATATGCCAGTGTGGGATTTGTGACGTTCCTATTCGGAGGAGTTGTCACTACAGAAGGCGGAGGTGGAGCTTTTGTCGCCGCTACAGCTCCCGATATCAAACTTGGTGTAGGTTATTCCTGGTAGAGACAAAATAGAGGGCTTTGCCCTCTTTTGTGTCCCTTCTGCGCTAAGCACATAAAGAGGATCTGCATATTCTTCCAAAATCTGGTTATGCCAATCCATTGGTATACAAGGCTTCCTGGAAAACATAGTAATAATTGAAGAAAAAAGTGTTGTTTTTAAACTGTACAAGACCTCCGGCTCACGTTATGATAGAAAGTGTATTGGCACTTTTAGCAATATTATCTGTTTCGGGAATCATTTGACTGGTCCTACGGGCCAGTGGAATCTATTAGGCGAACTTACGCTTTTGTTGTAGGACTCTACTTCGAGAGCAGTCCCGTCTACTTATAAGGAGGAAGGTTTTTATGAAAAAGACTGTTTTGGGTGTGCTCTGCTTGGTTTTTGCTCTGGTTATGTTCGCTTCTGCAGCTCCTTTTTCCAACACGATAAAGGTTAACCTGCTTGGCGGTATAGGGGTGGAGTATGAAACCAAAGCACCTGCTGGGTTGAGTTCTACGCTTGGTTCAATCATTAAGCCTCTAACCAAGACTACTCCAAAAGATCAGTTTACCGTGGTTCTTGGTGGCCGTATCGGCGGTGGTTTTGGTGGATCTGGCGCTGTTCGCTACTACTTAGAGCCCAGTACGATGAAGGGCATTTTTGCTCAAACTGGCGCTTACGCATTAGGTGCCGTTGTGGGTAGCAACTTCTACCTTACTACTGGAATCAGTATCGAAGGCGGTTACAAGTACGTTATGGATAACGGAATTACCGCAGAAGCCTCTGCAGGACTTTCCACTGGAATCCTCTCCATCAACTCTGTTACTGGACTCGGATTCCCCATTCGTCCGGGCTTCGTCTTCGGTGTTGGCGTAGGTTATTCTTGGTAAGACAAAAAAGAGGGCACATGCCCTCTTTTTTTATTCATATCTCAAAGCATCTACAGGATTGAGTCTGGCTGCTTTTTGCGCCGGATAGACTCCAAAGAAGAGGCCTACAGCACTGGAGAACAGGATGGCAATAACCGTCGCCCTCACAGAGAAGATGAACTTGATCTGAATGATCTTGGTCATCAGGTCGCCAAGGAGCTTCCCGGCTCCTATACCGATGATGCCGCCAGCAACGCTCAGCACAAGTGCCTCCAGTAAAAACTGCATGAAAATGTGCTTTTTCTTGGCTCCCAAAGACTTGCGAATGCCGATTTCTCTAGTTCTTTCGGTAACCGAGACCAGCATGATATTCATAATGCCAATGCCTCCGACCAAAAGGCCTATTCCGCCGATACCGGCCAAAAACCAGGTAATTGTACTGGCGACCTCGTTCATGGTCTCGCGAATACTCTCCTGAGAGACCACGCTGAACTCGTTTGAACTGCCCAGTCTGCTTGTGAGGTAATGGTTCAGTGCTGCCATGACGTGCTGTTCCTCGTCGGAGCTTTCGTACTTTGTAACGAAGCTGGAAATGGATTTTGAAGCAATCCCCCTGCTTGTTAAGGCAGTTACGGGAACGAAGATCTGGTTGGAAGCAAACGTAATGGCCGTTTGCGGTTTTTTGCTCATTACCCCCACAACTGTGAGCTTGACGCTGTGATTGCCAATGTTGGCCCTAATACTCTGGCCTATAGGATTAGTTAGACCGAAGAGTTCCGTCGCGGTTTCAAGGCTCAAAACCGCAACCAACCGGTTTTCTGCCAGATCATCTTCGTCGATAAACCTGCCAACCAGAAGAGGATACTCATAAACGTCTACATACCCTGGGGTGGCCCCGATCACCCTGGTCTGCAGGCTATCACCGGTGTCGAGGTATAAGGTGGCGTTGGTCTCAACAGACGGAACAACATCGATTAGCTCTGGAACGGCTTCTTTGAGCCTTGCTGCTAGGTCTAAGGTGAAAACCCTATCTGCTGCAGTAGCACTAGAGCGCCCTCTCCGCGCAACTGTGTAACGCCTGCTGATGGTGATTACGTTCGAACCTAGAGAACTGATGGAGCGCAAGACCTGTTCAGTTACACCGTCGCCTAAGGACATCATAGCGATTACAGACGCGATACCGATGACGATGCCGAGAACTGAAAGGAAAGTGCGCAGCTTGTTTTCGCCAAGACTCTTAAAAGAGATGAATAGAGCCTCAATTAACCACACCTAAACCACCTTCCTCTACCCTCTCAATGAGCCCGTCTTTCAAGTGAATAATTCTTTGGGCATACTCTGCCACTTCTCTGGAGTGGGTCACTAAGATTATTGTGTGCCCTTTTTTATTAAGGTCCTTAAACAGGTCCATTATGGCCGTTCCTGTTTTGGAGTCCAGGTTACCTGTGGGCTCATCGGCAAGAATAATGGTGGGGTTGTTTACCAGAGCTCTAGCTATTGCCACTCTCTGTCTCTCACCACCGGAGATCTCGCTGGGGAGGTGCTTCAGCCTTCCGGAAAGACCAACGGCGGCGAGAGCTTCTTCCGCAAGCTTCCTACGGGCTTTACGACTTACCCCTCTGTACTGCAGGGGGACTTCAACGTTCTGTAGGATGTTTAGCCTGGGCAGAAGGTTAAAACTTTGAAAGACAAAGCCGATTTTTGTGTTTCGCAGCTCTGCCAGAGCACTGTCGGAAAACTGCTTTACGTCCCTGCCGTCAATGGCGATGGAACCGGACGTGGGTTCGTCGAGGCAGCCCATGATGTGCATCAGCGTGGATTTCCCCGAACCGGATGACCCCATGATGGCCAGCATCTCGCCTTTATGCACCTTGAAACTTACGCCCTTAAGGGCAGCCACTTCAACCCTGCCCAGCTTGTAAACTCTTACAACGTCCCGTACTTCGATGGCTGTCTGCGTGCTCAACCTAGAACCTCCCTCCCGTAATCGACCTGAACTGAACTTGCGGTACGCCTACGGCAGGGGCTCCTCGGTTCTGGGACTGGCCAGGCTGCGGTTGAGTTTCACCTACCAGTTCTGCTGCTGCGTCAATATAGAGACTGTAATTGGTTCTGAGAATAGTGGTGTAAGGCTCAAGTCCGGACAGAACCGCGACGTTCAAACCGTCTGAAAGGCCGAGCTGCACTTCAACCACCTTGGTGTCGTCTCCGTCAACAACTGTGACATAGCTTCTGCCTCCCACTCTGTTTACCGATTCCACCGGTACGACAACCACATCTGTCGCTTGGGCAGTGACGATGTCTATGTTGCAGTTCATTCCCGGTCTGAGGCGGTCATCTGAAGCGGAAAGCCGTACTTCCACAGGATAGGTCACCGGGTCTCCCTGTCCTACAGGAAGCACGCCTACATTGGTGATCTTAGCAGGATAAGTCTGGTTTCCTAAAGACGAAACGGTTACAATGACGTTTTGATCCTGCTTAATATCTGAGATCTCCAACTCGCTGATCCTTAAGTTGATTTTGAAGTTTTGCATATCCACTATCTGCACGATAGAGGTACCGCTTGCAACACGGTCCTTATCGTCCACGTGAACCTCAACAATGGTGCCGGAGATCGGCGCCCTGATCTCTGTTCTCTGCAGCGCCAGTTCGGCGTTTTTCAGCTGGATAGCCTTCTGCCTTATAGTGATCTCATCTCCATCGATGAGAGCTGCTTCGTAATCTCTTTTAGCAATGATGTAGTCCAGCTCCGCCTGCTCGTTTTCCAGCACTGCCAGAAGGTCGCCTTCTTTTACAACATCGTTCTTCTTCACCAACAGCTCTTTGATCTCCCCACTGGTCTCTGCAGCTACAGTTACATTGGCTGCAGGCTCGAGAGTTCCGGAACTGCTTATATACGTGGCAATGTTGCCGCGCGTTGCGACAACCGTATTCTGCCTCATTCTAAACGCATCTACAAAAGGCTGATTTGGCTTCTTACGTTGCTGTAGGTAGTAGTAAACTCCACCTGCCCCTCCAGCAATCACCACCAAAACCACCAGCAAAATGAAGAGCTTCTTTCTCTTCATTGATAGATCACCACCCTATCTGTGCGACCTGTGGCAAACATAACCTTGTTTGCAGCTACGTGCAAGCTAACCAGCTGATCGAGAAGCTCCAGATACCTTTCAAAAGCCGCTCTTTCTGCATCAAGATAGTCCGACTCTTTGATTACTCCCGCTTCCAGCTGGAGTTTTTTTGCCTGTAGGTCTCTTTTGGCTTTGATAAAGTTCATTTCTCTCGTTTTCGTCTGGTAAACCATCAACTCCCAATCCTCTTGCATGCGGGTAATATCCGTTTCCACCTGTTTCAAAGCAGCCAAGTAGTTTTCCTCGGCGCTCTGGTATCTTTCTTGGTTCTCCTTGTAGGTGAAGTTGAAGAAGATGTCGTTGGTGTTGAACCCCATGCTCAAGTTAACGGACCAGGATGGTGTGGAGTTTCCCCCAAGTTCTTTCACGTTGACGCTAAAGCCCAAAGAAGAATCGATGAAGCTGTACCTGCTGTCCTCTACGGCCTTTTTTGCTTCGTCCAGGGCGTCTTTGGCTTTGAGGACATCGAGGCTGATCTCCTTGGCTCTGGCAATATCCCTTTCCAGATCCCAGACTAGATCCGGATACACTATCCGGTCGTAGACTACCCTCTCGGGAACGGAGTCGGTGCTGAGACCAAGAGACTGGCAGAACTCGGTCCAGCTTCTCTCAAAGTTCAGCTGCGCCGACTTATACTGGTAGAACGCACTGCGGTAGGCGATCTCCTTGTCTTCCAACTCGCTTCTGGTGATGTTTCCTAGTTGAAACTCAATCTCGGCAGCGGCATACTCGTCAGACCGCCGTTTTAAATCTATCTCTTGCATAAGGAGTTTTTCGTACTGAATCTGATTTTTTACGTAGTTCTGGTACAGTGAAAGTTCTTCGTTAAAGAGCTTCTGGGCATCTGACCTTTCTGCTCGGTCTAAAGTCTTCTTACCGGATTCCAGCTTCACCAGGCCGTTTGAGTTTGTCATGAGTGGCCAGACGCTTGCGGAAACGCTGAAGCTCACAGCGCTGTCTTGGGCTCCAGGTCTCGGGACGAACTTCAGCTGCATATTGACCCCAATAGGTGTGTTCCAGCTTAAAGTGTAGCTAGAGCTCAGTTGGAAGTCTCTTCCCATGGCCTTCGTAACTCTGGAACTTCCGGAAAGATTGGGATAGAGGCTTGCTTTGGTCTTCTCCAAGCTTCTTTCTGCTTGAGTCGACTCGGCAAACTGATACGACTGCCTTTTTGCTTCGAGAACGTCTTGAAGGCTAATAGTCTCTTTAACTTCATCTGCTACTGCCAAAGCCACTAGAGAAAACGCCACAAGCAGCACGCAGAGAAGCTTCTTAGTGATCTGCAAAGAACTGCTCAAGACTGAACTCCCCCCGCTCTCTTAGCTGCTGCAGGCTCATGTAGCTTTTGTAGTAGCTGAGCAGGCTGTCCCGTAGAGAGTTTTCCTGCTCCATCAGGGCGATCCTGCTGTTTTCCAGATCAGCATCGGTTATGACGCCGGCGCTGTGCTGCTTGAGAGCCACCTCGTACTTTTTCTGCTCCACCTCATAGGAGTCCAAAGCGTTGAGGTAGCTTTTTTCGCTCTGTTTGAGAGTGTTGTAGCTGCGGATCAACTGCTTGAGCTGGTCCTCTTCTGTGTTTTTCAGATTGATCTTTGCTTTTTCCACTTCCAGTTCTCTTTCTCTAATGGTAAGTACCGCTTCGCCTTTAGTCCTTGCCTCTTCCAGGTTTGCAGTGGCAGTGTCCAGCTGGTCTCTTGCCTGAACCACTCTCTCAAGGTTTGGCAGGTCTTTTAAGACGTCTTCTAGAGTCTCGGCAAACGGCACAAACTCCAGTTTAAAGTCGAACTCCCAATCTGCACTTCCCACAAGCGCGGCAAAATCCATCTTTGCCAGTTCTATTTGGTTTTCGGTATTGGCCAAATTGCTTTGCGCTGACTCCAAGTTCAGCTTCAGGTTTCTGAGTTCGGAGTCGCTGATACTTTTGATCTCCCACTTCTTCAACCCGTTTTCGTAAGCGGTTTCTGCCTGCTTCAGTCGGATCTTTCTGATCTCCAACTGATTCATGAGGTTTGTCATGTTAACGTAGTTTTCCAAGTAGGTAACCTGCAGGTTCTGCACAGCTGTTCTGTAGGTCTTGTTTGCCTTTTTCCAAGCTTCATCTGCTTTTTTCTGATTGGCCTCCAAATTGTCCAGGAGGTTTTCAGCTGTAGCTCTCAAATGATCGATTTCGGCTTTTTCCAGATCGATCTCGGCTAGTCTGTGGGTGGCGGAGTTCTCCAGTACAAGTTCCCAACCCTTTTGCATTTCGAGCACCTCCGCCTGTGCTCCGAGCACAAGTACTGTAAGAAGTGCTGCAACAACAAGGATTTTTCTCATGGCATCGGTGTCACCAAACTGACACCTAATTCACCTCCGTCTTTCTCAACATATAAACAAACTTGCCCTTTTAGTTGCAAAATCCTTGATATCTGTTCAATTTAAGCTCTCCATTCAAGAAAAAACACCCAAGATCTTGGGTGTTTTTTGCTATGCAGTTTAGGCTAAGGCTTTTGCCACTTCCTCCAACTGCCTTACTATTTCAATTTTCTGCGGGCACTTAGGCTCACATTGGTAGCATTGAATGCAACTTTCAGCGGCTTTCTGTTCGTTTTTTAGCTTGTTGTAGGCATCTTTAGCCGTGTCCAGAAGGTCGTACACTCTGTAGTAGTTCATAGCCGTGAAGTTCCTCGGTATATCCACTCCGTTAGGGCAGGGCATGCAGTAGTTGCAGCCTGTGCAGTACAGGTTTGCCAGTCTCTGCTTCTCCCTGAGTATTTCTTCCAACGTGTCTTTTTCTTCCTGGCTTAAAGGCTCTTCCATAGATGCAATCCGAACGTTTTCCCGCAGCATCTCTAAGTTGCTCATACCGGAGAGTGCCACATCCACATTGGGGTTGCTGAAGACAAATCTAAAAGCCATTTCGGCGCTGCTTTTTGTGCCTTGGGGAATGAGCCGCTTTATCTCTTCTGATGGTGCTGCAAGCCTTCCCCCTCCAACGGGTCCCATTACAGCAACGCCCAAACCCTTGCTCTTAGCATAGGCTATGCCTTCTTCATTGCTTCGGTCCAAGAGGTTGTACTGAACCAGCATGGTTTCGAAGTTACCAGTATCGATGAGTTTAATCAGGTTTTCCGGTGTATCGTGAAAGGAGAACGAAATGTGGCGGATCAAGCCCTCTTCCTTAGCCTTAAACGCCTCTTCCATCGGCCCGTTTTTAACATCGATAAGCTTGGTATACTTCTCCCAGTTGATAGCCCACATGTGGTAGAAGTCGATGTAGTCCAAATCCAGCTTCTTGAGCGAAGTCTCCAAGCGTCTCCGCCAGTTGGCACCGCTTGCATCTTCTATAGGATTTTTCGTGGCCACATAGACTTTGTCCCGAAAACCCTTGAGGGCTTTGCCTATCAAGACTTCGCTTTGTCCATCGAGGTAGTACAGTGCTGTGTCTACGTAGTTGATCCCCAGCCTAAACCCTTCACGAAGGAGCTCAATGGCATAGTCGGGATTCTCAGTAGGCAGCCTCATGCCGCCAAATCCGAGTCTGGACACCTTAACACCAGTATTCCCAAAGTCTCTATACTGCACTCAAAATCCTCCTACTTAGACAATCTTTACCGCTTCTTTGGTCTCTTGGGACCTGTAGATAGCATCTTGAATCTTCATAACAGCCAATGCCTCTTCGGGCTTCACCAGAGGCTCCTTGCCATTGATGACGCAGTCGATAAAGTGTTCGATCTCTGCATGGTAGTTGCTGATATTGAGGTTTCTCCTGACTACCTGGCTGACGTTGATTCTGTTGTACTCTTCGCTTACAACAGTCAAAGGTTTGCCGTAATGGAAGACTGCACCGGCTTTTGAGCCGTAAATCTCTGTGCCGAAGATTTCATCTTCGGTGATGTTCATAACCCAGCTGGTCTCAAGAGACAGCGTTGCACCGTCTTTCATCTTCACGAGACCAAAGGCCGCGTCTTCAACTTCGTACTCATCTGGAGTGTAGTTGCCCCAGTTGTTGAGAGGACCGTTCTTGGCGATGGCATTGTAGCTAGAACCTAAGACCACTTCAGGATCGTGGTTATCCATAAGATAAAGAGTCAAGTCCAGTGCGTGAGTGCCGATATCGACCAGAGGACCTCCGCCTTGCTTTTCCAGGTTCAAGAAGTCGCCGTGAGCAGGAACTCCCCTTCTGCGGGTGGCGATAGCTTTAGCAAAGTAAATGTCTCCGAACTCTCCATACTGAATGCGTTCTTTAAGGGCTTGAATATCCGAATCGAAGCGCCACTGGTAGCCGATGGTTAGAATCTTACCGCTCTTCTTGTAAGCTTTCACCATTTCTTCTGCTTCCTGAGCATTTCTTGCCATGGGCTTTTCGCAGATAACGTGCTTGCCAGCTTCAAGAGCGGCGATGGTTGCCGGAGCGTGAGCGTAGTTGGAAGTGCAAACGCTGACCACGTCAATTTCCTTCATGGCAACCAGATCGTGGAAGTCGGTGAAGACATGCTCCACGCCTAGCTCCTTTGCTCTTTTTTCTGCTCTCTCCGGTTTGATATCGCAGAGGGCATAGATTTCTACTTTATCGCTGAGATTTAAGTATCCGGGAATATGGGCACCTTTAGCAATGCCGCCTACTCCAATAATTCCTACTTTTAGTTTGCCCGACAATTTCAAGATCTCCTTTCAGTGCGTTTTCAACTGATTATTTACTCACAAGGTTTCCTATTTCCTCTCGGAAAGTGAACTTTTGCCACCTTAATACTGTACCCCATTTGGCGAAAACATGCCAGCTGCCATTTGGACAAACCTCCTCCTAAAAGCGCTAATCAGAATAAAAACAGCAAAGTAACTAAGAATATTGGTAAATGGCTCCAGAAGTAAAAGGAGGCGGAAACGTGGAGAAGGAGGAAAATCTCAACGTCTTTGCAAGCAAGCACGAACCCTACTGGCTCTCCTCCATCAAGAGGGAAGAGCATCCCGGTTTAAGTGAAGACATAGATGTTGATGTAGCTATTGTCGGCGGAGGCATCACTGGAATCACAACGGGCTTTTTACTGAAAAAAGCCGGTCTGAAAGTTGCGGTCTTGGAAGCAAACAGGCTTTTCAGCGGCACAACCGGACACACCACAGCCAAGCTCACCTCACAACACGGCCTGATCTACGACAGACTCATTGCCACATTCGGTGAGGAGCGGGCCAAACAGTATGCGGTAGCCAATGAAGAAGCTATTGGTTTTGTGGAAGCTTTGGTTAGGGAGAAAAACATCGACTGCAACTTCGAGACTCTGCCGGCCTACATCTACACTGAAGATGAGAGGTACATCGAGAGAATTAAAAGAGAGGTGGCAGCTGCAGAGACTCTCGGGCTGAGCGCTTCATTTGCTGAGGATCTCCCTCTCCCCTTTACAGTCCGAGGCGCAGTGAAGTTCGAAGGCCAAGCCCAATTCCACCCTTTGAAGTACCTGTCCGCTCTGGCTCGGGAGATCCCCGGAGATGGCTCGTTTATTTTTGAAAACACCCTTGCCGTCGATGTTGAAGATGCAAAGCGCCCTGTGGTGGTTACAAAAGACGGCCCCAAAGTCACTGCATCCTTTGTGGTTATCGCGTCTCACTTCCCCTTCTATGACGGGCTTGGCCTCTATTTCACCAAAATCTACACAGATAGATCCTACGTCATTGCCATCGAAGCCGAGGAAAGCCTTGGGGAAGGCGTGTTTCTCAGCGCTGAAACCCCAGTGCGTTCCCTCCGAAACATCAAAGACGGCAGATCTGAGCTGATCATCATCGGAGGTGAAAACCACAAGACAGGCGACCAAACCGGAACCAATGTCCATTACCGCAATCTCGCGGACTTTGCCAAGATTAACTTTACAGTAAAGAAGATCCACTACAGATGGTCTACCCAGGACTGCATGACCGCAGATGGCGTTCCTTACATCGGCTTTCTTACAGCAAAAACCCCCACCATACTGGTTGCCACAGGCTATAACAAGTGGGGAATGACCAGCGGAACCGCTGCAGCAAGAATCCTGTCCGACCTGATTACCAAAGGTGAAAGTCCCCATGCAGATGTGTTCAGTCCTCAACGGCTGCATCTAGCTGCTGCTCCTAGCTTGGTGGTACAAAATCTAGATGTTGCCCGCAAGCTGATCTCGGGTAAGCTCTCCGGCGGGGCTAAGGAAGAAGACCTGAAAAACGGCGAGGCGAAGGTCATCACTGCCTACGGCCAGAAGGCAGGAGCTTATCGCGATCACGAAGGCACGCTCCACGTACTGGACATTACCTGCACCCATCTAGGCTGCGAACTGGTCTGGAACGATGCGGAGCTGACCTGGGATTGTCCCTGTCACGGTTCTCGTTTCAGCTACACCGGCGATGTGGTCGAATGCCCTGCCCTCCGTCCGCTTAAACGTCTGGAAGGAGACGACGGAGCGAGCGACGAGAAGAACATCATCGATCCCAAACTTACGTGAAAAAATGGATCTCGCAAGAGATCCATTTTAATTAGTCAGCAAAGAGCCTATCTGTGAACTCGTCTAATTCCTTTTCCATGCGATCGAAGTCCATCGCTGCAATGTACAGCTTTTCGAGGTCTTCGTGAACCAAAAACGCCTTGTTCAGCTGAACGATGCCCTGCCTTTCTTCCTCTTTGATGGTCCCCTGTAGTTCCCTTTCAAAGCTGGTGTAGTGGTGTTCAGCTGGCCACACTACCTTGATGTGCAGCTTCAGCTCAGGTAGGTATACCCCTTCGTAGTTCATTCCGTCTAAAGGATCGATTAGGAACAAGACTTCAAACCCCTGGGTCAAAAAGATCCCTGCAAGAGAACTGAGGTAAGCCTTCGCCAGTGTCGGAGCACCTTCGAAGGTGTAGGTTTTTTCCGCAGGAACTTTCAGCTTCTTGAAGCCAAAGGGAGTATACGCAGAAACGAAGCGGTTGCGGCTTTTTCCCAGTTCGTTTTTGCCGTGGAGCTTGCGGTTTAATATCTCGTCTTTGATCTTTTGGTACTGGGTTTCTAAGCTCGGATGCAACCTTTCTGCCAAGCTCCGTTCTAGCTGCTCGCGAAACTTCAACGCTTTCTGCAGGCAGGCGTAAGCCAAGCTGAAATGCATCGAGTTTTTTTGCGACAGCTCCTCAACAAGCCTCTGATTGGACCTTAAACGGCTCGAGTCCCAGTAGTTGCCAAAGTTCAGGATTTCGTCTCTGATGCCAGGTTTTTCAGCTTCTAAGATGTGGGGAGCCGTGGCATCAGTTACAAAAAAACCAAGGTCGAAGTCGGCGATAGTATCAAATGAGTCCGGTGCAGAAGGGCAGTAAAAAACGACGGGATTTTCAATCCTCTTGAGTAGTCTTTTGATGAATGAAGATTTCCCCGTTCCCGGACCTCCCTTAATCAGTATCCGTTTTTTTGCTTCGGGAAAGAACTCCTTAGCAAAGTTAACCGATCCCCTGCCGGTGTTTCCTCCCCAGAAAAATTCGTTCATGAACTCACCTCTTAAAACGCACTGAACTCAGTGCGGAAACTTGGGTCTTTCGCCTTTCTATTCTTATGCAGTTTACCCCATTTTAGTTAGCGACACTGCATGTCTCGAAAAAGTGCCAAGAAAAAAACTGCCGAATAAAATCGGCAGTTTCTCAGCTGTTTCACTTAGCCCGGCTTCCTACTATCTCCAGGCCTCTTTTCTTTTCCGGTTTGGCATGGTGCTTTTCGAATCTATACAGCGACACGCCAGCCAAAAGAAGCAGCAGGACAAAGGTCAGCCACGACTCCATGTGCACGTAGCTGGCAAAGTGGGTCGAGTGCACTTCAGTTACCGGGAAAAGCGTGGTAAAGACCAGGTTCCACGCGGTGTGGAAACCAATGCAAAGCCACTTGGCCTTAGTGCAGAGGTACAGTAGACCCAGGAAAAATGCTAAGACGTAAAAGTTTGCCCAGCCTAGAAGGTTTACATGAGGCCTATCCCAGAGGAATTGCACCAGGACAAACACCAAAGACGAGTAGATTACCGCTCTGTGGGGATGATGCATCTCCTCAAACTGCTCCAAAACGTATCCCCTGGTGACCATCTCTTCGATGTACGATTCAGAGATAAAGAAAATAATACTGGATACAAGCACTCGGAAGAAAGCGCTTGATAGTAGTGCTGGGTTGAACACTCTAGATTTCGTGCCCACAAGATTGTCCAGTACAACCACTATAAGTGCAACGAGAGCACCGAAAAGGGCACCTATGCCCAGTTTTTTTATACCGTCAACCTCTAGATATCCTTTAAAGTTTCCAGTTTCCAGTACGAACCTTAGCCACCCGTGGATGATTATGGACAGAACAATGGCCTGAGCTAGCATCTTTAAGCTAGGTTCGTTGATAACAGGCAAGGTATCTAGTGCGTACGAAGTAAACATCATGAACGGAACAAGGAGCACTAAATAAAACAAAACCTGTTGCGCGCGATGCTTTTCACTTTGCAGCATTTATACAGCCTCCATATTACTTCCAGTGATTCTTCAACCACTACTAGCTCAGAGTCCATTGTATACAACTTCAGGAAACAGTGCAACTAAAATGCTCGCTGATTTTGTTCAAAATTTAACATTTTTGACGCAAATCGCTGTTAATCTCGACTAACCTTCTTGGACAGTTTCAAGCTTATCCTCTGGCGTTTGGTGTCGATTTCGGTAACCACAACCTCTACGATCTCTCCTACCGAGATCTGCTGCGTCGGATGGAGCTTGTGGCCCTTAGGCAGTTTGGAAACGTGAATGAGACCGTCTCTCTTCACTCCGATATCTACGAAAGCACCGAAATCCACAACGTTTCTAACGGTCCCCGTGAGAACCTGTCCGACTTTGAGGTCTTCAAACTTCATGACGTCGCTCCTAAACACCGGCCCGGGGAGGTCTTCTCGTGGATCTCTACCTGGTTTCTGCAGAGAGTCCACAATATCTATGACCGTAGGGAGACCTGCCTCAAACTTAGAAGCAAGTTCCTTAGCATCTACGTCTTTCAAAGCTTCTTTAAACTCCGGCTTCTCCACGTCGGTGAGGTCAAATCCCAAAGAGCCAATGATCTTTTCCGCAAGCTCGTAGGACTCGGGGTGAACTGCGGTGTTGTCCAAGATGTTTTCTCCACCTGCAACACGCAAAAAGCCTGCAGCCTGTTCAAAGGTTTTTGCTCCGAGGCCCTTGATTTCAAGAAGCTGCTTTCTGGAGCGGAAAGGCCCGTTTTCCTGTCTGTAGGCGACGATCCGCTGTGCCAAGGTTTTGTTGATGCCGCTTACGTAGCGGAGGAGGCTCCAAGATGCGGTGTTCAGTTCCACGCCAACGTGGTTTACTGCAGACATGACCACATAATCCAGTGCTTCCGCAAGACTCTTTTGGTTCACATCGTGCTGATACTGCCCTACGCCGATGCTCTTGGGATCGATCTTTACCAGCTCTGCCAGAGGATCCTGGATTCGTCTAGCGATAGAGACCGCTCCTCTAATGGACACGTCTAGGTCTGGGAACTCTTCCTTGGCCACTTCAGAAGCTGAGTAGACCGAGGCTCCAGCTTCGCTGACGATGGCATAGTTCGTGCCGGTTTCTTTGGCTATTTCGCTTGCCAGCATCTCGGTTTCTCTGGAGGCTGTTCCGTTTCCGATGGTTATGAGGTCCACCTTGTATTTCTTAATCAAGTCGATTAAGGTTTTCTTGGCTTCTTCCCACCTATGCTGCGGCTCGTGAGGGTAAACAGTGCAGGTGGTGAGGAGATCTCCTTGCGGGTTGACAACAGCTACTTTGGTGCCTGTTCTGTAAGCGGGGTCTAGCCCCATAACGGTCTTCCCTCTTACAGGAGCTTGCAGCAGTAGATTTCTCAGGTTTTCCTGGAAGATGCGAATGGCCTGTTTGTCCGCGTCCTCACTGAGGTTTCTCCTTAGGTCCCTTTCGATTGCAGGAGCAAGCAGCCGTTGATAAGAGTCGATGATGGCTAGCTTCAGCTGCTCTGGATAGGGAGCTTCGGCGTCAACCCAAAGAGCGTTTAGTGACTGAATCACCTGATCCTCACTTGCAACTAGTTTTACCGCAAGATAGCCTTCTTTTTCACCGCGATTAATAGCCAGAATCTGGTGGGAAACCAGACTCTTCAAAGGGGCTTTGAAGTCGAAGTAGTTCTGGTATGTTAGAGCTTCCTGCTCTTCTTCTTTGCCTTTAACAGGTGCAACCTCCAGAGACCCCAGTCTGAAGATGATCCTCCTCATCCATTCCCTGGTTTTGAAGTCTTCGCTGATGATCTCAGCCACAATATCTCTAGCTCCACTCAAAGCATCCTCTTCAGAGGGAACTTCTTCGGAGAGATAGTCTTTGGCAAAAGAGACAGGATCTTCTTTGGCCTGAAGAATGATCTCAGCAAGAGGCTCCAATCCTCTTTCTCGGGCGATAGTTGCTCTAGTGCGGCGTTTTGGTCGAAATGGCAGGTAGATGTCTTCTACGGCCTGCAGGCTATCGGCCTTCTTAATGCTCTCCTCGATCTCCGGCGTAAGCTTATCGCCGATGAGGCGAATGACTTCTTCTTTGCGGGCTTCAAGGTTTCTCAGGTAGGTTACCCGTTCCTGAATCGCTTTGATCTGGGTCTCATCTAAAGAGCCGGTGCGTTCCTTACGGTAGCGGGCTATAAAAGGGATGGTGTTGCCCTCATCCAACAGAGCTACGGTCTCTTTTACCTGCTCACTTTTTATTTTGAGTTCCAACGCAACAGCACTAATGATATCCATTTCTACCCTCTCCTTTGAGAAAAAGGAGCCCCTAGGCTCCTTAACGATTCTTGGACTTGCGTGATTTCAAATTCTTAAGCATTTGATGATGTTCAAGAACTAAAGCCGTACCTCTAGCCACAGAAAACAGTGGCTCTTCTGCCACAAACACGGGAAGATTGGTCTCGTGCTTAAGCAGCTTATCGATATTCTTAATCAGTGCACCACCACCGGTAAGAATAACGCCGTTTTCGAAGATATCTGAAGCTACCTCCGGCTTGGTTTCTTCCAGGGTGACTTTGACAGCTCGTACAATTTCCGACAACGGCTCGGAGATGGCCTCGTGAATCTCTCTGGTGTGGACGACCAGGTTAACAGGGAGTCCAGTCACCAAGTTTCTACCCCTGATCTCCAGTTCTTCGTCTTCTTCAGGGAAGGCGTTTCCGATCTTGATTTTAATCTCTTCAGCTGTGCGCTCTCCAACAACGATGCTGTACGCTCTGCGTAGGTACAAAATAATAGCCTTGTCCATTGCGTTGCCAGCAACACGGATAGAGCGACCAGCTACAATTCCGCCAAGCGAAGTTACGGCGATCTCTGTAGTTCCGCCGCCGATATCTACAACCATATGTCCTGTGGGCTCTTCTACCGGTATTCCTGCACCGATTGCAGCAGCCATCGGCTCTTCGATGGGGTAGACTTCTCTTGCCCCTGCTTTAATTGCCGCCTCTTCAACGGCGCGGCGTTCCACTGACGTTGCACCTCTAGGAATGCCTACAACGAGGCGAGGTCTGAAAAGCGAAGGTCGGATGCACTTCTTAATGAAGTAGTTGAGCATTTTTTCCGTAACTTCGTAGTCGGCAATAACGCCGTCGAGCATAGGCTGCACGGCGACAATATCGCCTGGAGTCCTACCGATCATGGCCTTGGCCTCTGAACCCACAGCCAAGATCTCTTTTGTGTCCTTTCTTATAGCGACAACAGACGGTTCGTTTAAAATAACCTCACCTTTGCGGCAGACCAGCGTGTTGGCTGTACCTAGGTCTATGCCAATATCCCTTCCTAATCTCATAGACGTAGCACTGTTGTGCTTTCCCTCCCTCATAACCAAATCGCATCAATAGATCTTAGTAAAATGCTCTGCAATCTTGGTCTGACCGCATAAGCCTGGCAGGATCCCTACCAGGCATCTCTTTATGATCACTTGCGGCCTGCAATTTGCTTTGCGTACTTCACGATTTCCCATTCATCTAAAAAAACTTTATCACCATCAACCAGCGCAGGGATGGTTTTTTGACCTGTAGCCTTAAAAAGATCGTGGCGGTTTTTGGCTTCTCTGGCAACTTTTACATAGCGGTATTCAACTCGAAGCTGCCTCAGGTTGTCTTCTATCCAGAGGCACTTCGGACACCATGGAGCACAATACAAGGTTAGCACAAAGTATTCCTCCCCGTCATGAGAATACTTTATGCAGCACGCTCCTAAGCTGCGCCAGCTTCAGTGTCCGACGGGACTTTCAGAAGGCAATTGAGTTGAAATGCCCGGAATCCTCTTTCAGGCTACAGCTCCCCAACAACCCGAACTTCAGGCTCCAACACCACATCGAACTTCTCCTTGATGGTGGCCTGAATGAACTTGATGAGGTCCAAGACGTCCTGACAAGTGGCTCCGCCCACGTTGACGATGAAACCTGCGTGCTTTGTAGATACTTCTGCTCCGCCAATCCTATATCCTTTTAGACCGGCTTTTTCTACCAGCGGTCCAACAAAGTTGTCCGGCGGTCTCTTGAAAACCGAACCAGCGCAGGGCATGTCAACAGGCTGTTTGGAGGTCCTCCGTTCGGTTAGGTCCTCCATCTTTCTGGCGATCTCTTCTCTATCTCCCCTCTCCAGACTGAAGGTCGCTTCAAGGGCGATAAGACGCTTTTCCATAAACACCGAATGCCTGTAGTCCAGATGCAAGTCCTGTTTGGTCAGCTGGATAATGTTACCTTCCATGTCCATGGCTTTGGCAGTACTGATCACGTCTTTGATCTCTCCGCCGTAAGCTCCGGCATTCATTACCAGCGCTCCGCCCACATTTCCCGGAATCCCCACCGCAAACTCCAGGCCGGAAAGACCGGCACTGCCTGCGGTTTTAGATACGTCAGACAGCGCAGCACCTGCGCCGCAGGTTACCGTCGTGCCTTCAATAGAGATGTTGCTAAAACTTTTATCTATTTTGACAACTACTCCTCTAATACCTTTGTCGCTAACCAGAAGATTAGATCCGGCCCCGATCACCATAAGCGGAACAGTTACACCTGTTCGCGACTGTGTTTCGCCAATGAGCTGCAAAACCTTCTGCAGATCTTCTATAGACTTCGGCAGGACAAAGATATCACTCGGTCCGCCGATCTTGAATGTTGTGTGCTTTTCCATGGGCTCCTGCCACAGCACTTCGCCGTCTAAGGCGGCTTTCAGGGCATTGTGGAGTTCAAGCATTTTTTAGCCCCCTTGCTTCTTCATAAGCAGCATACTCTATGCACTCTAAGCAGAACTGATAAAAGTCAAGTCCAATGAACAGCTGTTTTAATGTGCAGTGATAACAGATTCTGCCATCTTTGTCCCTGACGCAGACTGCATAGCGGCAAACTTCCATTTTATTGAATTCTCCTTCCTTATGTTTAATCCTACTTCCACCTGTAAATAGGTGGTTGTAATTAGGAAGTCTTTTACTTATTGTGCCCCTAATTCCAGGTTGGATTAAGGGATCTGGCGGGATTTGCATAGACCATTTGCTGCGTATAGAATAATAGTAAATGCGTGCGAAAATATGCTACAATCTTATCAAATGGGGTGATCTCTTGCTAATTGCCCAAGTCTGCTATTTAGCGCCTCCTGCTGTTGGCGGTGTGGAAAAGCACGTCTTAGAGCTCAGCCGATCCCTGATCAAAGCCGGGCACCAAGTGGAAATACACACCTCCTCTTTCTACGACCTCAAAGGTTCGAGAAAAGTAGGCCAAACAAACGATGAGATCCCTACTTATCGCTACGCAAGTCGGTTTGTCAAAAAGACTACGGTTTTTTCACAGCCCATTCACTTCCCAGGCCTTTTCTGGGGACTGGTGCGGCGGAAGCCTGATGTGGTGCACGTGCACTCTATGGCATCTTTGCACCTTGAACTGAGCTACCTTTACGCAAGGCTTTTCCGCAAGCGCTTGGTGGTCACCGGTCACTACAGTGCAGCGGATCTAAACCGGCTGTATACCAAGAGGAAAAACGGCAAAAAACCCCTACGGCTGCAGTACTGGGAAACTAGAATGAAAAAAATCATGGACTATGCAACGCTCATTGCCATTACCGAAGAAGAAGCCGACGCTTACAGAACGCTTTTCGGTTTCCAAAACATCGCTGTGATACCAAACGGCATTAGGCTTGCAGAGTTTACCCCAAAAGAGCATAAAGAGAACTTTATTATCTTTATCGGTCGTATTGTTCCTGAAAAAAGACTGGAGTTTCTTCTCGAAGCCCATAAAAAGCTGGAGCACCCCCTGCCGTTGATTGTTGCAGGTTATGCTCCAGACAGTGCATATTTGGATAAGTTAAAATCCCTTGCAGGAAGCGGAGTCAGCTTTATCAATCCTCCAAGACAGCAGTTGGTCGAACTCCTGGGAAAAGCTAAAGCCTTGGTTCTGCCTAGCAAAAACGAGGCCTTCGGCATCGTCCTTTTAGAAGCTATGGCTTCAAATGCGCTGGTTCTTGCTAGCAACTCAGGAGGTTTCCCTACAGTCGTTGGCGATGCAGGCCTGCTTTTTAATCCGGACGATCCCGCGGACCTTGCAGACAAGATTTCCCTCCTTAAAGACGATCAGCTCTGCCAGAGTCTCCGCGAGAAGGGTCTTGCCAGAGTGCAAAACTACGACTGGGATCTTCTGGTCGAGAAGGTTCTGGAGGTGTATTCCCATCCAAAATCGTGAAATCAGCGTCATCTGCACGGTATATAACGAAGAAGAGAATATCAACGCACTGGTTGAAAGCCTGCTTTCCCAGTCGCTAAAGCCAAAAGAGATCATCATCACAGACGGCGGTTCCACCGACGGGACCTTGGAGATCCTAAAAGACCTAGAAGAAAAGCACCACACTCTCAAGGTCTACAGCGTCCCGGGAAATCGCGCTAAAGGCAGGAACGCAGCCATAGCCAAATCTACAGCAGAATACATAGCGGTGACCGATGCAGGATGCGTAGCAGATCCCTTTTGGTTGGAAAAGATCTCCGAACCGCTTTTTGCAGGTGCCGAAGTGGCCTCGGGCTTTTACGAACCAGTAGTCCAAAACCCCTTGGAAAAAGCGGTGGCCAAAATGACCATACCCAGCCTGAAAACGGTAAATCCAGACACCTTCCTCCCGTCCAGCAGGTCTGTAGCCTTTAGCAAGAAAGCCTGGGAAACCGTAGATGGGTATCCTGAAGAGTTTTCCCACAACGAAGATACTCCTTTTGATCTCCGCTTGAAGAGCCAGGGTTATACATTTGTGTTCGTGCCCGATGCGCTGGTCTACTGGAAGCCCAGATCTAGTTTTAGAGAGGTTTGGCGGCAGTTTCACCAGTACGCTTACGGAGATGGCGAAGCTCTGATTCAGATCCGGGATTATCTGTTGATCTTCCTCAGATACATCCCGCTTTTCTTCTTCCCCTACGGAACTTTTCTAGCTGTCCTGTTGTGGTTTTTGCGTCTGGCCAAAGACTTCAGCAAGTGTCTGAGTATTTACACCCTCCCATTGCGGTTCACCATAGATTTTGCGGACATGATCGGATTTATTAAAGGTTTGAAAGTAGCGTGGACTAAGTGGAGAAAAAGCAAATCCTCATAACCACAATTGGAAAATTCCCCCATGTTGGCGGAAAGTCGGTCCACATTGAAACTCTAACCAGATCGCTGCCTAAGGCATCAAATGGGAAGTTTAGCCCTAAAGTGCTCTCCTTTTCCGATCTCGGGCCTTTCGTGCAGACCTTTTGCTCTCTGCCCAGAGTCTTTAAGGATATTCCGCTGGATTTTGTCCTAAGAAGGTACTTTCTCAAAAAGCATTTGGGTAAAGAGATTCTGTCGCAGGTGCCGCTCTTTCTAGTGCAGGAAAGCTCGTCTTTCCAGCTTGCAGAGTATGCAGGAAAGCCGTTTATTCTAACTGTTCACGGTTCAAGCTGTGACGAGTATGCAAGCAGTAAGGCCATACCTTTTGGCGGTAGAAGCTACAAAAAGCTCCTCCAAGAAGAGATCGAAGCGGCCAAGCGAGCTGCCTTTGTGATCACCGTCGATACCAATCTCAAGAATCAAATTCTCGAGCGTTCTCATATAGATGGTAGTAAAGTCACGGTACTGCCTAACACCGTTGACACTGACGTTTTCTCTCCAGAAATGAACAAAAAAGCACAAAAAGAAGCCTTGGGTCTAAACCCAAGCGATTTTGTTACGGTAGTTGTTCGCAGGCTAGTACCGAAAAACGGCGTACAGTTCGCCATTTTGGCTCTGGCAAAACTCCAGCAGAAAAACGTCAAGCTGGTTGTGGCAGGCGACGGCCCGGAAAGAAAGTCCTTAGAAGAGCTGGTAGCTCAGCTTCATCTAGAAGATCAAGTAGTTTTCCTCGGCGCCATTCAACACCACAGAACTCCGGAGCTCCTCAGGTGTGCAGATCTCTGCCTCATTCCTTCGGTTCCCGACCAAAATGTCGTGGAAGCCACTTCTATCTCTGCCCTCGAAGCCATGGCGACGGCACTTCCAGTTGTTGCCAGCGGCATCGGAGGGTTGAAAGAGCTTCTAGAAGGAGGTGCGGGAGTCCTCGTTCCACCTGCAGACCCCGAAGCACTGGCAGCTGCTTGGAAAAACATAATCGACAACCCCGTCTTTGGGGAATCTTTAGGTGTAAAAGCCAGAGCGAAGGTTTTACAGGAGTATTCTTTGGATAAATGGATAGGTACGTATATCGATCTTATAGAAAGAACAATCGAAGCAAGTACAGGAAGGTAGGGATAGATGAATGCAGCTCTTGATTTGGCTTTTGCTTTTTTTCGCTGTGTATCCCTATGCCTTCTATCCGCTGATTTTGAAGCTGATTTCGTTGCTGAGGGCCTCCTGCGTTCCGAAAGACCTCTACTCAGAAGAAAATTTGCCTAAAGCAACACTTCTTATCACCGCTTACAACGAAGAAGAGTTTCTTGAAGCAAAGATCCAGAACTCACTGAAGCTCGACTATCCCGATCTGGAGATCGTTGTCGTCTCCGACGGCTCTACTGATAGAACCAATGAGATTCTGGCGTCATTCCCAGAGGTAAAATCGGTAATTCTCCCTAAGCGTAGCGGCAAGCCAACAGCTCTTAAGGCAGGTCTAGAGGTTGCCGGAGGCGAGATCATCTGCCTTTCCGATGTATCGGCACTCTATGAAGAAAACTGCTTGAAGCTTCTTGTTGCACCGCTTCTTTCCCCGGAGGTTGGGGCTACAGGTGGCGTTCTTTCCTTCAGAAAGCATAATGCAGCCACTCCTGGCGAGGTAACCTACAGCAGTTATGAGAGTAAGCTTCGAGCATTGGAAACTGAAGCTCTGGGCACCATTGTGCTGCCCGGCACGTTCTACGCCGTACGGCGCAGGGACATGGTACTCCCTCCGGAAGACATCATTGCCGACGACTTTTACGTCACCTGCAGCCTTCTGGAAAGAGGGCTTAAGTTGATCCAAGTGGACAAAGCCATGGCTTTCGAACAGGCAAGCCACGACACATCGGGAGAGTTTATCCGCAAGTCCAGAATCATTGCCGGCGGTATGCAGACTCTAGCCCGTTTTCCGAAACTGCTTTTTGGCAAATGGGGCTTCTTTTTAGTTTCCCACAAGGTCTTGCGGTGGGGTGCTGCTCTTTTCGGGGGCATGCACTACCTCCTTTTGGCCTTCTCCGGTCTCTGCCCTTGGCTCTTTGCCGCAGAGAGCGTACTTTTGCTTTTGGGAATCATTAGTACTTTCTTGGATTTGGCAGGAGTTAAGACGCCCAAAATCATGGCGCTTCTCAGGCACTTTGTCGTTGTAAACGCAGCAGTGTATTGGGGTATCATTGGACTATTTAGTGGGAGGCAGACGGTAAAATGGCAACGGTAATCGGACTCATACTGCTTTTCCTCTTGTTCATTGTTTGGGGATTTGTTACGGCTAATTCTCTAAGGTACAAAATGATCACCATCCGCGCCGAAGGCTGGCCGGAAAAGTCCACCCGCATCCTCTTTATGTCCGACCTGCATACTTCGGGCAGAGGTTTTCGAATAAAACGCACGATCAAGCTGGCCAAGGAAGCTCCCTGCGATATTGTCTGCATCACAGGCGACATCATCGTGCGGCGGGTGCGGCAAGAAGAGCGGGTTGTGCAGGCTTTAAAAGAGATTGCAAATGGCAGACCGACGTTTCTGGTTTGGGGTAACAACGACTACAACCCGGAAATCGATAGGGCAAAGCTCTACGAAGAGCTGCAAAAGGCCAACATCAATGTGCTGGTAAACGAGCGGGTTAAGGTTGGCAACCTAACCATCGGTGGCTTGGGCGACCCCTTTTGGGGAAAAGACGATATTGAAAAAACCCTTGCTGAAGATGTGGATCTCCTGCTGTCCCATACGCCTTCGCCCATCTTTGAAGTGAAAAAGCGGGCTAAGTTGATGCTGGCAGGTCACACCCACGCAGGCCAGTTCTGCAGTATTGACGGCACGCCTCTAATGCCCGAGCTGCGGAAGAAAGAAGCTTTTGCCTACGGTCTCTCCTACCATAACGGCACCCACATCTACACCACATCGGGCATCGGCACCACCAGACTCCCCCTCCGGTTCTTCTGCCATCCCGAACTGGTGCTCTTGGAGGTCAGGCCTAAATGACAAAGAAGACTACTCTATACATTCTTTGCGGTCTGCCTGCAGCAGGAAAGAGCACTTTATGCCAGCTTCGCCAGGGCCGGGTGATTACCGCAGACATTATCAGAAAGGGCATTGTGGGGAGTCTCGGCGACTCTGATCACGATGAGTTCGTCTGGGAGACCGCTCTAAATGCTGCCGAGTACTTCCTCCAATTTGGCGACGTTTACTACGATGCAACAAACTCCACAAGAGCGCGGAGAAAGCCGTTTGTGGACAAGGCTAAGGAGCTTGGGAAAGATGTTGTGTGCGTGTGGGTTGCAACTCCCCTTGAGGTTTGCATCAAGCAGAACCAAAGAAGGGCGAAGTCCAATCCCGACTCACCTCCAGACTGGGTCATAGAGAAGGTCGCGGGAGTCTTCGAACCTCCCACACTGGACGAAGGGTTTGCCAAGATCGAAAAATGGCTGCCTGCGCCCTCAGGGATGCGGGCTCAGTTCATCTACAAAACATAAACAGGGTGCAGCTGGAAACGATCGTGGGCTGCACCCTGTTTGTTTTCTGCTTGAACCCTGTTTTTCTGGCTTGCCATAAACTCTGCACATCAGATCAGGCAAAGCCTGGATAGCTTCTGCGGACCTCTTCTAGAACCTTGCCCATGTCCTTTTCAGCGTCTTTGTGCATAACAAAAACGATACCGTCTTTTACCACAACCACCGTGTCTTGTACTCCCGACAGCACCACCAAATCGCCTTCGGAGTACACCAGACTGCTGTCTGAGTTGAACTTAACAAAGCTCCCTTTCTCCCCTGCGTACTTCAGGTAGTTTTTCCACGTGCCGATGTCTTCCCAAAGAACTTTCATCGGATATGCAAAAAGCCGGTCCGTCTTTTCCATGACTCCCTTATCTATAGATATCGGTCTGAGTCTGGCAAATGCCGCCACATCTCGAGCCCTAGCGGCGGCAAAGTGGCTTGGAAGAAACCTTCCAATTTCCAGAAGTAGTTTCCGCGCTGGTGCCGCGTAGATCCCGCTGTTTACCAGATACCCTGCTTCTATATACTCTTCAGGACGGGTAGGTTTCTCTGCAAAGTCCACCACTTTGCCCAGTTCCAAGCCTTCCTCCATCTTGATGTAACCGTACTGCTTTGAGGCTTCTTCCTTGGATTGCTTGATACCGAGAGCCGTAATAGTTCCTGCTCTTTTTGCTTTTTCCAAAGCCGCTGTGACCTGTTCCCAAGGAGAAATCAGGTGATCCACAGGGAAAATCCCCACGAAAGCCTCTTTATCAGTATGCAGTATCTGTGCCAGACCCCAGGCAATAGCTGCAGCTGTGTTTTTTCTAAACGGCTCTTTGATTAGCCGGCACCCATAAGTTTCGATGCTTCTGGAAGAAACCACCCAGATGCGCTGTCTCGGAACCCACTGGGAGACCCGGGATATGGTTAGTTCCAGCATCGTTTGGGAGTGAATGTCTACTCCCTCTTTGGTTGCAGATTGCTTCCTACTAATAGGCCAGAGTCTTTGACCCAGCCCTCCGGCTAAAATCAGTGCGTGATTCATATCCATCCCCATCTCTAAAGCCCCTTGCCTCCGCCTGAGCGGTAAGGCTTTGCAGAGCTCCATAATCAGTACTTAAAAAAACAGTTCAAGCGAGATGTCGCTTGAACTGTTACTTACATTATTAAAGGGTTAATTCCTTTACCATCTTGAGAATATCTTCACGCACAGGCTGCTTGCCCCGGGCAAGCTTCAGATCCACAGGCTGCAGAGTTCCCTGTTTGTAGGCTACCATCAGATTGGTTTTTCCGTCGACAAGCAGGTTAACCGCAGTTCTGCCGAAGTTCAGGTCCATGAAAACTTCGTAGGATGTGGGGCGTCCACCCCGCTGGATGTAGCTAAGAACGATCGCCCTAGTCTTCTTGCCCAGTTTTTCCTGAAGGTAGTCTCTCAGGCCAAAGCCGATGCCGCTCAGCATTTTGTTGCCGAAGGCGTCCACGCCGGACTCAATCTTGGCGTGGGCAAATTCGGTTACTCCTTCTGCGATCACAATAATGTTGCTGAGAAAACCTTGAGCGTGGCGGGCTTTGAGCTTGTCCACAAGAAGATTTGCATCAAAGTTCATCTCCGGTACGAAGACGAACTCTGCACCTGCCGTTAGGCCTGCAACTGCAGCAATCCACCCGCTGTCTCTGCCCATAACCTCGACCACGATATCTTCTTTGTGAGAATCGCAGGTGGCCCTGACGTTGTGAATGGCTTCAACTGCGTTGTGGACAGCTGTATCAAAGCCAACACAGTAGTCGGTGCCGGGAACATCGTTGTCGATGGTCTGGGGAATGCCAACAATATTCAGCCCGAAATCATCTGCAAGTCTGCTTGCCACAGACAGAGTGTCATTTCCGCCGATAGCAATTATACCGTCAAGTTTCTGACTCTTAATCTGCTCGATGATCTCAGCCGTTTTTTCGATCTTGTAGGGATTGGTCCTGGAAGTGCCGAGTATGGTCCCGGCTGTGTTTACGTAAGTTACGGTCTTTTCGAAGCTAAGAGGCATGTACGCGCCTTCGATCAGACCCTTCCAACCGTCCAAAATCCCAACTACATCGATTCCTTTGTTTCGTGCTTCCAAGCAGATTCCGTGAAGCACCGCATTGATGCCAGAGGAATCACCTCCGCCTGTGAGCACACCAATTCTCTTCACTTTCACATCTTTCTGCACTGCGTAAACGCAACTCCTTTTTGGAAGTTTTGGCGTTTGTCTCTTTTAAGTCAAAGTTTTTCTCCCTTTACCTGAAAAAGCTCCTCTGCTTTCGAGGAGCATTAGTTTTAAGAGAAAACAATATTTATATCTTAACGCCTTTTTTGGTTCCAGTTTTATTATACCGAACCGGGACTGTACTCTCAAGCACATTCAAACTGAGGAATTTCGCTCGATTTAACACGATATTCGCATCACTATTGTTTATTTATTCACGCCGTTAGTAAACAGTAATTGGAATAACCCCAATAATGGCAATATTTATTAATCGTATTTCCGAATTTTTCTGCAGGAAAACGTACTTCCAGCTGAGAAATTAACATGTATAAATGGCAAAACTCTCTGCTGGGTGGGAGGAGGCCGGGAGTTATGCCCATTGATTAGAAACATTAGGAGGATTATTCGTGAAAAAATCATTGCTTTCAGTTGCAATCGTAACTGTGCTACTGCTTGCAGTCGCCGTTTTTGCATCTGCTCAAGATTATGTTAGTGCACCGTTTACAAAAACTGCTCCTGATCTCGACGGAGTATTGAACGACGAAGCTTGGACTCTCGCTGCTGAAAAAGGCGGCAAAGTAACCTTAAGCTACAACCTCAACGGTAAACGCGCATCTGGCGTTGAAACCGAAGTTTACGTTGCATGGGACTATGACTATCTCTACATCGCATACAAGGCATATCAAGATGAGAGCACTCTCATCAACACCATCGCTAACGATGGCGGCGCTGTATGGATCGACGAAGATGACATCGAAATCTTCATCGACACCATGTTCCCAGCATCCACCTTCAAGCAGTTCGTCAGCAACCCGAACGGTATCCGTTCAGTCATTGCTGCTGGCTGGGACGTATGGGCAGAGATCTACAAAGACCACTGGGTAGTAGAGATCGCTATCCCATTTGATCAGTTCAACGTATGGCCGGATGTAGGCGATGAGTGGGCAATCAACTTTGCTCGCCACGTTGGCTACCTCACCGGTGCTGGTGACGGAGAATGGTTCACGTTCAGCCCTCTCGTAGGTTCCACATTCTTAGATCCTTCAACTCTCTGCTTGTTGGAGTTTGTAAGATAAAGATTTTTAGCTGAATTTATCCTCCCGATCCTCAAGGAGCTTCTTTCACGAAGCTCCTTTTTTTTGCTTTCTGAAGGCTTGTCCGCTAATAAACTGCAAACTCTCTTTAATCTCAATCCATGCATTAAAGGTCATTTTCAGACTAATACCCATTTTATGCAGGATTTGTGTTTTGTAGTGCGAATTAACTATTAGTAGAGAGAGGCTCACTAAATGGGGAGGATAAACAAGCCTCTAACTCGAGATTAATAATTCCGAGGGGGTATACACGTGAAAAAGAGTTTGTTATTAGCTGTTATCCTGATTCTGACCGTTGGTATTACAGCTTTGGCAACTGATGTAGTAAGTGCTCCATTCACCAAAGATGCTCCTGTCCTCGATGGAAAGCTGGACGATGCGGCTTGGGCACTTGCTGCAGAAAAGGGTGGAAAAGTCAATCTTAACTACCATCTCAATGGTAAAAAGAACACATCTGGTCTCGAGACCGAAGTTTATGTAGCATGGGACTATGACTATCTCTACATCGCATTCAAGTGCTACCAAGATGAGAGCACACTCATCAACACCATCGCTAACGATGGCGGCGCTGTATGGATCGACGAAGACGATGTCGAGATGTTCTTCGACACCATGTTCCCAGCTTCTACCTACAAGCAGTTCGTCAGCAACCCGAATGGTATCCGTTCGGTTACTGCTGCTGGTTGGGACGTATGGGCAGAGATCTACAAAGATCACTGGATCGTAGAGATCGCCATTCCGTTCGATCTGTTCAACGTATGGCCAGATGTAGGCGATGAGTGGGCATGCAACTTCTCCCGTCATATCGGTTACCTCACTGGTGCTGGCGACGGCGAGTGGCTCACCTTCAGTCCTCTCGTAGGTTCCACATTCCTGGATGCTTCGACACT
>CZCB01001023.1_pt1 | contig 85693 bp, 87 predicted proteins | sample 591991 | NCBI WGS metagenome assembly CZCB01 (sample SAMEA3556809, study PRJEB10932) | anaerobic digester metagenome
GTCTACAACTATCTCATGGAGAGTACAGACGGCGTGCCGGTAGGTAAAGATCTACACCCAATGACCACCTTCCCATGTGGCCTTGCCATCGACGCTGCAACGGAAGCCACTTCCTACGATCTTACTGGAGTAGGCACGTTGAAAGCCATGAGCTTCGACCTGGAAAACCCCATTCAGCCCGAAGGCGAGCTAGTGGGCAGTGCCGAGGTAGTTCTGATCGGGCGTAGGCATGTTGAGGTAGCCGTGGAAGTGGTGCAAAACCAAAGGGTGATTCTTAACGGCCGGGTGATAATGGTTAAGGTCAGAGACGGCCGAGCCCAGGAGCTAGGCGACCTGGTCGGTTAGGTTTTTCCAACGTTAGAAGAAATAAAGTAGCATCAATCGCTACCTCCCGGGCAGAATAAATGATGCCAGGAGGTGATATCAAGATGGGTGCAGGAAGCAGTTCTTCTAACAACCCTGTGGTTCTTGGTGCAAAAGCAGCGTTGGACCAGTTCAAGTACGAAGTGGCCAATGAACTTAATATCGACACCACCCAGATTCAAAACGGTTACTGGGGTTACATGACATCTCGCGATTGCGGTGCTGTTGGTGGCAACATGGTAAGGCGCATGATTCAGCTTGCTGAAGAGCAGCTCTTGTCGCAGTATCAAAGCGGGAGAACGCCAAGCGTAGGCACTCCTTACAAACAACAGTTGGCGCAAGACCTTAATCAGTACGCCAACGCAGCAAACAGACAAGGTCCAAACGCTAACCAGATCATGAACCAGATAACTAACTAGAAGCTCCAGGCCCCGCAAGGGGCCTTTTTTAACGGTCTAAAGGCACAAACTAAAGCAGAGTTCGCAGGGGATAAAGGATTAGACCTCTAGAAGTAGAAAATATACTAAGTGATTGCAGGATCATAGAAAAGGGGTGAAAGCTGTGCTTAAAAGGCTCCAACTGCTGGGTTTGGTTCTGTTGCTTGCCGCTTTGGCTTGTGCTTGGACCGATGCAAACATGGTGGTAAACGGAGACATGGCCATGGACTGGGACAAAAACGGTCTTCCCGACTACTGGTCCATTACCTGGTTGTTTTCAGGCGGACCCAACAAGCCTTCCATGGACCATAATGAGAATATCGACGGAAACGCTAGTCTCAGGCTTGATGTCACTTCTTTAGATGTGGCCAACAACTTCGCAGGAAGAGTTTATCAGGATATTCCCGTAACGTCCGGAAAGACCTACGAGATCTCCATGTGGGTGAAGGCTAACTGGAAGACCGCAGACGGGCAGTCGCCTGCAGGGATCAACATCTCCTACTGGCTTCAGGGGACCAACAAGCAGTGGGGAAATCGCGAGGATCTGACAGATCTTGTGGACGGTACCTTCAACTGGAGGGAGATCAAGGCCACCATTACTATTCCCCCAAAAACTCAGGCAATTAGACTGGCTCTTTTTGCCTATAAGGGAACTGGTACTATCTGGATAGACAGCATAAAGATGGTCGAAGTGAAGTGAGCCTAGTGCTCACTTTTTACAAATACGCAAAGAGCGGGAGATAAAAACATGCGTCTGTTTTTAGCTGTCAAAGTTGCACCGGATGTTTGCCGGGAGCTTTCTAGTTGGGCAGATGAGGTGAGTCTGCCCGGAAAGAGAGTGGCTCCGGAAAACCTTCATTTCACTTTAAACTTCCTGGGCGAAGGCGACCTGGACCAAGTTGCAAGCCGCCTTCACGGAGCTTTTGCTGGGATGGAACCTTTTTCTGTGAGCCTGAAAGGTCTTGGGGCCTTCTTCAGCAGGGGTGCTCCGAGGGTAATCTTTGTCAAGGTGGACAGAGGCTACAACGAGCTGATCGCTCTGGAGAAGGTCATTTCCGGGAAGCTTCCGGAGTTCAGAAAGGACAAGCCGTTTATCCCTCACCTCACTGTAAGCCGGCTCAAGGAAGGCTCCGGTGCCAAAGAAGAGGTGGAAAAGCTCATTGAAACTTACAAAAAGCGGGATTTCGGCAGCTTTGAGGTGGATAGGGTGATTTTGTTTTCAAGCAACCTGCAGCCTGCAGGGCCGGTCTATACAGTCCAAGCCCAATGGCAGCTCGGTTGATTGAGATAAAGCAATGTGGTACACTAAAAGAGAACAAGTGTTCGCTAAAGGAGGTTAGTGAATGTCGGAAGTTGACAAGGCTAAAGAAAAGGCTTTGCAAAGTGCCATCACAGCAATAGAGAAGGATTTCGGCAAAGGCTCGATCATGCGCCTAGGCGAAAACACCGCGATGGATGTAGAGACCATTCCTACAGGTGCGCTGTCTTTGGACCTGGCACTTGGGGTTGGCGGTCTACCTAGAGGCAGAGTAGTTGAGATCTACGGTCCCGAAAGCTCGGGAAAAACCACAGTGGCACTGCATGCCATCGCCGAGGCCCAGAAGCTAGGTGGAGTTGCAGCGTTTATTGATGCCGAACACGGTACGACTTGTTGCTAGATCAAACCCAGCGGCGCTGATCAAAGTCTAGCGGGATCTTTGGTCCTAACTGCATCTTCGAAATGGCTGGGGAAGTGCCAGCCCTGTGACAAGGTTGGGTCACACGCTCTAATACCCCGACGTGCGGCAGTATTTCACTGTGCTGCTGTGCGAAGTTCGGAGAGGTCGGCGAAAATCAGACCTGGAAAGCGGTTAGAGAAGTAGCCGGGAGTCCATAAAGCTCCTATGACTAAGAACATGAATCCTCGTTGTAAAAGCTCGAAAGGCATCGCAGGTGCGAACAATAAGCCCTGCTCCTTCTTGTGAGGTTCAGCCTCAGCTGCGTTAAGCGTGTTTAAAGCAGTTGAATTAAACCGTCATAGGTTTTCTGTCTTTGGGCCATCCAACCGTGGGCGCAAAGACGGCTGACGGGCTAGAGAGGAAGTCTAAGGGAGCCATGCAAGGATAGAAGATGCGGTACAAGTGAACCCCGTCAGAAACTGCTAAGGAGAGTGAACTCCGATGGTTCTAAGCAGGAGGAAATGCCTGCTGAAGATGGGGGGCAGCAGCCTGTAGTAGCGATGAAGGGCAGCCGGATGACGGTCCCGGAAACGGGATCGGAGGGAAAAACTGCCACGAGCGAAGGGGCATAGTCGAAGTAGCTTTTGGTGCTACTTCGATGGAACGCCGCATGCGGGGAAACTCGCACGTGCGGTGTGAAGTGGGGGAAAAGCGCTTCCTGCGTCCGTAAAACGAACATAGACGCGGAGTGACGCTTACCTATCACTATCATTGAATCCATCCTACGCTAAGAATCTCGGCGTGGATATCGACAACCTGCTCGTATCTCAGCCGGACACAGGAGAACAAGGTGCGACACGTTTTCGCATAACTGCTCTGTAGCAGGAAAGCGAAGGCAAAGGATCGGCCAACTCTTAACCAGATTTGAAAGGTGAAACTCCTTTCCTTAAACCAGGTCCGGGTTTAAGTGTCTAAACCCCTACGTGCAGCGCTTCCTATCGCCAGGGAGGTTGTGCGAAGCTAGGTAAGGTCGTAATCCGAGTAGCCTAAGGCCAAACGGCTAAGGCGAAAGTGATGCGGGACTCCTTAAAAACGAATCTATGGTGACGCAGAGGAACCCTCGCCTGAAGCTCAGACAGCTTGTCCGAAAGGCAAGCTCCAGATCAAAAGCTGCGTCTTGTTTGCGGCTTTTGCTTTAACAGATAGCTGTTACTGCCTTTAGTGAGTGCGGACCCAATTCACATAAAGGATTTGGCTGAGTAGAGAGGGCACCTAAGGATTCGTAAAACAAGGGATATGGTTAAGGGAACGTGTGAGGCCCGATAGACGGAGAAGGCGAGGTCAATGAAGTCTATCTGGGAGTCAGCCGTCTCATAGTAGTGATGAATGCCGGGAAACCAGCAGGAGCGAAGGGGACGAGTCGAAAGGGACGGTACTTATGTCTTTAGTTTACGTCGTCTCATTTAGCCCTTTCGATGGAACGCCGCATGCGGGGAAACCTGCACGTGCGGTGTGGAGTGGGGGAAAACGCGGAGCAGAGGCAAAGCGTTACCTATCACTATCACTTGAGATTACAGAGGCTTTGGTACGAAGCGGTGCAGTGGATATTGTGGTTATCGACTCGGTTGCAGCACTGGTTCCTAGAGCAGAGATCGAAGGCGAGATGGGCGATGCCCACGTCGGCCTGCAAGCACGATTAATGTCTCAAGCTCTGAGGAAGCTAACAGGCGTAATTGGCAAGACCAAATGCTTGGTTATTTTCATCAACCAGATTCGCGAAAAAGTTGGAGTCATGTTTGGCAACCCGGAGGTGCGCTTTGAAGCTTCTCTTTTGTAGAGGCGCCGGGAGTTTCGGTGCCGAAGGCCATGCCCACATGCGAAGCTGCATGAAGCTGGGCGGGAATGTGGCGAAAGCTGCTAGCCTCTGATGGACACGGCTACGCGAGGAACCGCTGTTTGAGGTCCGTTGAATGCCAAAAACTTCCCGTTTTCAAGATCTACCCTCCGGTGTGATCTTGGATGCCCCAAAAGGGCAAGGGACGGACATAGGCGGAGCCTAAATCCATCGTAGAAAGAGCAAAAGAGGGGAACAAAGGAACCTTCTGCAAGAGCAGAAGGGGCGGAGTTTCCGTAGTAGCAGATAACTGCGAAGGGAAACAGACCGGTCACTCGCAAATAGTAAGGAGGAGATTAAGTGACCTTACGAAAGCAGGAGTGGAGGAGCCTGGCAGATGCAGGCAGACTTTACGAAACCATGGCAAGCTTTGAGTTCCTACAAAAATGTGCTAAAGCTCTCAAAATAAACGAAAAAACTGCAGCAACTCTTTCTGAGGCGCTGCAGCAAAGGACCTACCGCCCCTTAGGCGGGAACGAAGTAGACACTCTGCTTTTGAAATGTGTCTTGGACGCGCTTTCAGCGTTGATTAAAGAGGACTCGGGACTGGATCTGTACAGAACTCTAAGGACTCTGGATTTAGCTACCGTACAGATCCAGGTGGAAAAGCTAGACTTTGCCTGCCTGAAAAAAGAGCTGTTCAAGCTCTTGAAAGAGGCAGTGCCCGACGAAGAATTTGTAGACCTGGTTTGGAAAGGAGCGAAGATCGCCGAGGAGGATGTCCTCGAAAAACTCGCTCCGCTTCTCAAACAGAAACATAACGGCGTCCTGATCAGAGGTTGTGAGATGCTGAGTATTTCAGGTGAGACAGCACCGGGAAATGGCCGCGATTTTGAGTTTGGGGGATATGCCGTAAAGCTAGAGCCCGACCTCAAGATCCTCCCTGCAAAATCCAGCATTGAAGCCTTTAAGAGGGATATCAAGAACCTAACAACCAGAAGCAGAGTAGGTTACAGCGTTCGTTTTAGCGCGGTAGAGATCACAAGGAGAATCAGACAGTGGCACGAGAGCTTTGGTTTTTGCACAGATCGCAAGCTTGGCAGGTATTTGGACAGCTATGTCAGAGAGAGGGTTTACCTCTTGCTTTTGAAAAAGTTTGACAAAGCTGGCAAGAAAGAAGTCTACCAGCGCTTTATGCTGGGTTATCCAACGCTTGAAGGAGTTACCATTCCTTCAACGCGTCCGGTCGGAGAGCCGTATGCGGGGAAACCCGCACGTACGGTTCGGGGAGCGGGAGGCTGATCCCGACTCCACACAACACCAGGCGGAAGAGCACTTAAATTCGTGCGCCCGTAAAAATAGCTGTTGCGCTATTTGCGGCGTGCTGCAGAATGCTGCAGGAGCAGTCAAGAGACGCCATCCTCTTGTGGACACCAAGCTTACCTGGAAGGGAAACCGGAAGGGGACAACAGCATGCTTGGCAAGGCAGGTATCGAGGTTATTCTTCGAGTGCATGCCCTGTCCAGAGATGTACTTTATACGGTCAAGGCTAGACTGCCTGAAACCCAGGTCGGAGGCCTAAAGTGGGGCTCACACCTTTTGGTGTGATGGAATCACGACGATGTCTTGGAATTTGACATCGGGCTAGATGGTGGGATTCCTCTCGGCTCGAAAGAGCAAAAGACCGAACGGGTGACCTAAGTAAGGTACGAAAACGTCTGTAGTGCGCTAAACGGGGATTGCCTAAGTCCGAACGCTTAAGTCGCTGGCTCAAGCTATGGTTTTAGGACCTGAATATCGGATATGGCAACGGAGTTCCCGTAGTAGTCCGGGGCGGTAGGACGGCAAACCGTCCGAACAAGGCATCATGCCTCTAGGGAAAGCCCGCCACATGGCGAAGGGGAACAGATTGTCGCATTTCCATAGCATCGGGGTAGGTTAAGTACCTGTCGAGCTCCGAATGATCTGGAAATGTACAGCTAAAGCGCTGTGTACATCAGCACACAAGTGCTGGACTGATACCCTTTTTACTTAGCAGCTGGACTGTGCTTTAGCCTAGGTTGGACAATCGGAGAGCCGTATACATCGAAAGGTGTACGTACGGTTCGGGGGAGGGAAGGAGCAAACCTATTGGGGCAACTCAAAAAGGCGGCTTTTTCCTATCCTACTACTCGTCAGTACGCTTGGATATTAGAAGAATTGACTCCATTAAGTCCGGTAATGAAATCATCGGCAACCGCACGAGAGTGAAGGTTGTAAAGAACAAGGTAGCTCCACCGTTTTTGGTGGCAGAGTTTGATATCATCTACGGAACGGGTATATCTAAGGAAGGCTGCATCTTGGATGTGGCGTCCGATCTGGGAATCGTTTCCAAGAGCGGCTCGTGGTTTTCCTACGGCGATATGAGACTCGGTCAGGGCAGGGAGAATGCCAAAGAATTTTTGCGGCAGAACCAAGAATTATGCAACGAGATCGAGAGCAAAGTAAGAGAGAAGGCTTCGCTTCCAGGATACCACGCTCCAGCAGAAGATGATGATGGGGGAAAGGATTATCTAGATGAATGATGCCCTGGCGCTAGCACAAAAGAAAATAGCGCGCCTCATTGCAAGGCGCTACTACAGCGAGTACGAGTTACGGATGAAGCTGAAGGAGTTCTCAAGTGAAGTCCAGGAAGAAGCAGTAGCGTGGGCAAAAGAGCAGGGCTTCATTGATGATTTGAGGTTCTGTAGGGCGTTTGTTCACGACGCACTGCTTCTCAACCCCCAAGGAAAAAGATTATTGACCAGAAACCTGGCCAAAAAAGGTATTGAAGGCACAGTTATCGAACAAGTATTGCAAGAGGAGTATCCAACAGAGCTTGAAGTCGAGCTAGCCCAAAAGCTTGCCGAGAAGTACTCAAAGAGGCTGAAGGCTGGCGACGAAAGGAAGCACGCGAAGCTCTATGGCTATCTTCTAAGCCGGGGATTTCCTGAAAACATCGTTTACCTTGCGCTCAAGGAGGTAAACCTTGACACTCAAAAAGCTTAAGGAATATAATAATATTTGGCTATCTTTGATTAAAAACTGAAGATGGACAGGTGTGTCAAGTAATGAACGGATAAAGAAACCCAAGGAAAGGTCCCCGGAGGGGGGTGAAAACTGGATATATGTTACTGATTGTAGTTACAGCGATTATTGCTCTTCTACTGGGCGCCGTCTTAGGTTACTTCATTAGAAAAGCAACGGCAGAGGCAAAGATCAAATCAGCCGAGGAAGAAGCCGTTCGCATAGTTGAAGAAGCTAAGAGGACAGCTGAGAACAAAAAACGTGAAGCTCTGATCGAAGCAAAGGAAGAAGCTCAGAAGCACAAAGCTGAGATCGACCGCGAGATCAGGGAAAGACGCCTAGAGATTCAGCAAACCGAAAGACGTCTTCTACAGAGAGAAGAAGTCTTAGATAGACGTACTGATAATTTAGAGCGTAAAGAAGAAGCTGTAGCCCGCAAGGAGGCGGAACTGAAGAGACAAAAGGCCGAGCTCCAAGAGCTCTATGACAGGCAGATTCAAGAGTTGGAAAGACTGGCTAATCTCACCAGCGATGAAGCCAGAGAATTGCTCCTCAATCAGGTTCGCGAAGAAGTCGAAGGCGATATGGCCCGCATTATTCGCGAAGCTGAGGAAAGAGCTAAAGAAGAGAGCGAAAAGAAAGCTCGAGAGATTGTTGCCACAGCCATTCAGCGCTGTGCAGCGGATCACGTGGCCGAGACAACTGTTTCGGTGGTTGCTCTGCCCAACGACGAGATGAAAGGCCGCATCATCGGACGCGAAGGTCGCAACATCAGGGCACTGGAGTCGCTCACAGGTATCAACCTGATCATCGACGATACTCCAGAGGCTGTGATTCTGTCTGGATTCGATCCCATCAGGAGGGAGATTGCCCGTCTTGCTCTGGAGAAGCTGATTCAAGATGGACGAATCCATCCTGCCCGCATCGAGGAAATGGTAGAGAAGTCGCGGAAGGAAATCGAAAGCGTCATCCGCGAGCAGGGTGATCAGGCAACCTTTGAAGTTGGCGTTCACGGCTTGCATCCCGAGCTGGTGAAGTATATTGGAAGGCTCTACTATAGAACCAGCTATGGACAGAATGTCCTGAAGCATTCTATAGAGGTTGCTCATTTAGCAGGCCTAATGGCCGCCGAACTGGGCGTAGATGTCAATGTAGCGAAGAGAGCCGGACTCCTGCACGATATTGGTAAGGCTGCCGATCAGGATGCTGAAGGCACCCACCACCAGATCAGTGGCGATTTGGCCAAACGCTACAGAGAATCGCATGAAGTTGTTCACGCGATTTTGGCCCACCACGGTGATATCGAGTTCAAGACTGTTGAGGCAGTTTTGGTTGCAGCAGCAGATGCTATCAGCGCCGCAAGACCGGGCGCCAGAAGAGAGACACTTGAGTCATATATTAAGCGTCTACAGAAGCTTGAAGAGATAGCCGATGGTTTCGATGGTGTAGACAAATCCTATGCGATTCAAGCTGGACGCGAGATTAGAATCATCGTCAAACCCGAGCGGATCGACGATACCAAAAGCGTGCTGCTTGCTCGAGACATCTCTAAGAAAATCGAGAACGAGCTCGAATATCCAGGACAGATTAAAGTCACCGTTATTCGAGAAACACGCGCTGTTGAATACGCGAAATAGGTTTAAGCGGAAGGGCATCCTTCCGCTTAATTTTCAATGTGGACAGCGGTACATAACTGGAAAAGTGCCTATACAAGATCAAGGTGTTTTTAGGTTATACTTTTAGCAGGTTTTAGGAAGATTTTTTATCTGCTGTTGGGAGGAAGTCAATTGCGTGTTTTGATGGTCGGAGATATTGTAGGGCGTCCCGGACGCAAGGTGCTCGGTTACGTTCTACCTAAACTTATTAAAGATAAACAGCTGGATTTTGTCATAGTCAACGGAGAAAACTCGGCAGGAGGCTTTGGCATTACAGCGGAAACTTTTAAAGAGATTAAAAAAGCCGGCGCTGACGTAGTCACTAGCGGCAATCACATTTGGGATAAACGCGATGCAGAGGATCTTATCGATTCGGAGCCGAGGCTTCTGCGTCCTGCCAACTACCCACCGGGAGTAGGTGGGAGAGGGAGCATAGTTGTGGATGTAAGCGGAGTCAAAGTGGGCGTGATCAATCTTGCAGGCAGAGTTTATATGGAAGCTCTGGACTGTCCGTTTCGCAAAGCTGAGGAGATTGTTCAGGAGATGCACCAAGCAGGCGTCAAGCTGATCTTCGTAGACATGCACGCCGAGGCTACAAGCGAAAAAGAAGCGATGGGTTTTTACCTAGACGGGCGGGTCACTGCCGTTGTGGGAACCCACACCCACGTGCCGACGGGAGACGAGAGAGTTCTGGAAAATGGTACCGCGTACCAAACCGACTTGGGGATGACCGGCCCACGCGACGGAGTTTTGGGAGTGGACAAAGACATTATCGTCGCGAAGTTCCTTGAAGGGACCCCTAAACGGTTTGAGGTTGCCAAAGGAGCTGTTTGGTTCTGCGGCCTGATCGTTGAGGCCGACGATGCCACTGGAAAAGCGCTGGGTGTTGAGCGGGTGCGTATCGAGTTCGAAAAGGATAATCTTCCCTGGTAAAGTAGAAGTTATTAAAATATTGAAATTTATCAACGTTCTAAAAGGATATTTCCTAATAACGGAAAATATAAGTAATAACAGGACATAGGGGGGCTTACAAGTGGCAGTAGAAATACTCAAAGTGTCTTCTAAATCTAACCCGAACGCAGTAGCCGGAGCCTTAGCTGGGGTACTGAGAGAAAAAGGGTCTGCCGAGATTCAAGCTGTTGGTGCTGGTGCTGTAAACCAGGCGATCAAAGCGATGATTATCTGCAGAGGCTTTGTAGCTCCAACCGGGATGGATTTAGTGTGCATTCCCGCATTTGCCGACATTGCAATTGATGGCGAAGAACGGACAGCAATGAAATTGATTGTGGAGCCAAGATAAGTTGAGGAACGGACGCCAAAGGGACAGGTAACCATGCCTGTCCCTTTGACATTTTAAAGACTGAGCCAAGAAAGAAGAACCTTGAGCCTTTGTCCGTAAAAAAGAGGGGCTGCAAACCGCTTCTTGCAAGTGCCGATGACCGCCCTTGTTAAGGATGCGTTTCAAGCACCGGAACTGGAGAAGATAATCCAGCAGACGGATGTAGCTGCGTTGCACGCAAAAGCAGCGCATTTTTACTGCGGAGAACCCCTAGCTTTTTTGCAGATCGGGCACAAATTATGCAAAATCGCCGCAATAAATTAAGGAAATAACCAAAACACGGAGAATAGGTAGGTAGGAGGAAAAATCCCACAAGAAGGAGAGGTTCAAACCATGTCAAGAAACGGCAGATTAGAAGCTTCACTGGACAGAGGGGTTGTGCGCAGAGTAGACGGACTAGGTAGAGTAGTTATACCGAAAGAACTCAGAGATCTGTTTAACATAAAAGAGGATACGCCCGTTACCCTTGCGGTAGTGGAAGATGGCTTGTACTTGAAAGTGGTTCAAGACACCTGCATCTTCTGCAGCAGTAAGGAGAATCTCTTCATCGAGTTCAAAGAAAAGAAGGTGTGCCGGGACTGCTACAACCAGCTTTGGGGCAGCGAGAAGTAGTCCGGACTTGGATTCAAATCAAAGAGGCAGAACACTCATTAGGCACGTCCTGCAAATACACTTGTGAGAAGCCTTTTACGCGACGCAGAGTGGATCTACTAAACTCCTTGCAGGTACCAAGAGGCTGCAGAAAGAAACCTCAGTGGGTATCTTTCAGCCCTTGCACAAGTGCATTTGCAGAGAGACCGACCGGAGATAGATCTTGCCGACTGAAACAGGCAAGAGGCGCATTTTCTGGCTGCTTTGCTAGATAGTTCTTGGCTTGCTGCAAAAAGCGCCGGTAGTGGCAGTTTCTTGCACCTGCGAAGCGATGCGCTTTCGGGCTAGTCTCCTGCAGAAGTTTGCAAAAGGTGGTGAACCCGGTTTAAACCGGTTCTATGATTACAATTGACCTGCACTGCGATTTACTCTGGTACTTAAGCGAAAAGGGCATAGAAGCTTTTACCGAAGCCTCTGGGGCTCAGATCACCAAAGAAAGCTGGGAGAGGGGTGGTCCCGACCTTCTGGTCATGGCCATTTACGTAGACGAAAGGCACATCCCCCACCAAAAAGAGGCCCAAGCTCTGAAGATGGCAGGGATCTACTGGAACCTTGCCGCAACGGGCTGCTATACACCGGTGCTGCAGAGAAAAGACCTGGATATGCCCGGGAAGAAAGCCCTGCTCTCAATCGAAGGCGGAGCACCACTGGAGTCAGAAGAAGACCTCTACGCTTTCCGCGCTCTAGGAGTCAGGATGCTCTCTCTCTGCTGGAACTACCAGAACCATCTGGCAACAGGCTGCCTGGAACAGTACAGCGGAGGGCTTACATTGAAAGGCGAAACCCTGCTTAAAAAAGCGCAGGATCTGGGCATACTACTAGATGTGTCTCACCTTAGCGAGGGGAGCTTTTGGGACGCGGTTAAGGTCTCCAGACTACCTCTTATCGCCAGCCATTCCAACAGCTACGCCCTTAAACCCCACCCGCGAAATCTCAAAGATGATGCCATCAAGGAGATCGCCAAATCGGGCGGGGTGATCGGCGTGAACTTCTGTCCCGGTTTTCTGCAGAACCCAAGTGCCCCTGGGGTGGTAGAGCAGGTCGTCTACATGGCAGAGCTGGTGGGTCCCGAATACGTAGGGATCGGCTCCGATTTTCTGGGCATCGACAACACGGTCCAGGGCTTAGAGCATATCGGTAGATGGATGGATCTGGAGCACCTGCTCGAGAAAGCGGGTTTTGCCAAAGCGGAACGGGAAGGCATTTTGGGGGGTAACTTTAAAAGGGTTTTGTCAGAGGTTTTGTAACAGATCAGGTGAAGTACAAAGACAGCACAGCCAAAACAGGCTGTGCTATTTTTTTGCATAAGTGGCAATACTACCCAAAGGAGGTGGAACTATGCTGAGAGAACGAGAAAGCCCGCAGGCCAAGCGGTACGCACGACTGGTTGAACAGGAAAAGCCCAGGGTCGATGTGGGGGGCAATGTCCTTAAGGCCTTTGTTGTTGGCGGTACCATCTGCCTGATCGGCGAAGTGATTAAGACCTATCTGATGAGTTTTGGCTTGTCCGGTGAGGTAGCCGGAGTCTGGACATCTATTGCTTTAGTCTTTTTGAGCGCTCTCCTTACAGGTCTCGGCATCTACGACGAAATCGCCAGGTTTGGCGGCGCCGGAAGTGCCATTCCCATTACGGGCTTTTCCAACTCTGTTGTGGCCCCGGCTATGGAGTTTCGGAGCGAAGGAGCCATCCTGGGCCTTGCAGCGCGGATGTTTGTTATTGCAGGGCCGGTTATCGTCTACGGTTTGGTGTCTGCAACGGTTTTTGGGCTGATAAGGAGTGTTCTGTTTTGAACAAGACCTTTACTTTGAAAAACGTCTATGTAGAAGAAACAGCAAGCGTGGTTGGTCCTACAGAAGGTGCAGGACCGCTGGGAGACCTCTACGATGTGGTGATTCCCGACGAGATCTACGGCGAAAGCTCCTGGGAGAAAGCGGAACGGAAGATGCTGATCGAAAGCATCGGCCTCTGCATGAACAAAGCCGGCTACGAGCCTGCGGACTTTGACATGATTCTAGCAGGCGACCTTTCGGGGCAGCTGATTAGTGCCAACTTCGCCGCTAGAGACCTTCCCATACCTTTTGCGGGGATCTACGGAGCCTGCTCGACCTTTACCCTCACTGTAGGGATGGGCGCTCTGCTAATTGAGGGGGGCTTTATGGACAGGGTGATCGCCGGAGCCAGCTCTCACCACGAAACTGCAGAAAAGACCTTTCGCTTTCCTACAGAGCTCGGAGTCCAGCGGAAAGCCACCGCTACCTGGACCATGTCGGGAGCTGCTGCGGTGATTTTGGGACGGTCGGGACCGGTGCGGGTTTCTGAAGTTACCTTTGGTAGGGTGGTAGACTACGGGATTAAAGATGCCAACAACCTGGGAGCAGCAATGGCGCCTGCGGCCTTTGACACTCTCGAGCGCCATCTGAAAAACCTGGGAAAAAGACCTGAGGACTACGACCTCATTGCTACAGGCGACTTGGGAAGCGTCGGCCAGATCATGCTGAAGCACCTCATGGGCGACAGTTCCATGGGATCGGGGAATCTTACCGACTGCGGGCTTCTGGTCTACGACACCAGGCAGGATACACACGCCGGTGCCAGCGGTTGCGGGGCCTCTGCATGCGTGTTTTCCAGCCACTTCTTCCCCCTGTTGAAAAAGGGTCACATTCGAAGACTCCTGCTTCTAGCTACAGGTGCGCTGTTCGGGCTCACTACTGCCCAGCAGAAGGAGAGCATTCCGTCGACTTCGCACGCGATCTGTTTTGAAAGGGTTGAGGAGAGTTGAATTACTTACTGGCTTTTTTGTTCGGCGGTTTGGTGTGCGCAGCAGGACAGGTGGTTCTAGACAAGAGCAAGCTCACCCAAGCGGACTTAATGGTTATTCTGGTGGTTGTTGGAAGCCTTCTTTCGGCACTTGGTCTCTACAAGCCGCTAGTGGACACTTTCGGCGCTGGTGCTAGCGTTCCAGTGTCCAATTTCGGCCACGTGCTGACTCAAGGCGTCATGGAGGGCTACGCCAAAGACGGGTTTTTCGGCGTCTTTGCCGGTGGCGTGACAAAAGCAGCTGCAGTCCTCGGAGCGGCGATACTTTTCGGGTTTACAGCAGGATTGCTTTTTCGACCAAAAGGGTAAAAGGAAACAAGGAGGGAAAAACCTCCTTGTTTCCTTTTAAGCTCATTATACTCTCTAGGTAGATGTATTTGCATTACCTTAAGGATGTAGGAACAAAAATATCCACCAGACCGATCAAAAAGGCTGCTATTAGCGCACCGAGGATGGTTACGGAAAAGCCTGCCACGATGTATTGCGTGGCGTACAGGACCACTGCAGAAACTAAAAACCCGACAATACCCCTGCCATAAGGTGAGATATTGCGACCTACAGCACTTTCAATGATGTACCCCAAAATGGTGATAACTACTGCCGCCAGAAGTGCTTGGCCGAAGTTTGCTACAGCGAATCCCGGAACAAAAGGACTGAGCAGTACTAAGACAATCGCAGATACCACAAGGCGGATAGCGTGTCTCAACCAATCGCCCAAAAACTCACCCCCCTTAAGCCTCAGTTTTATTGTTCGCACAGTGAGGCAGGAAAATACAGCAGGGTCAATCAAGCAGAAACCGGATGTGGGTCCTGACTTCTGCCCAATCTTTAGGTTTACCGTAAACCTGATAATTATTACACCGGCGGAAAACTCCTAGTGTAAATTTAGAGTAATCGAGCTTGCAGGATTTAGAGGGGGCGAGTGAAAAAATAACTAAGAAAGTAATTCGATTTTATGTTATCATTATATGTATTTAGATACTCCATACGCTTTAGTGAAAGTGGTGAAAAGAGTTGCTGCGAAATTACACTGTAAATGCAAAAGGACATTTGGAAATCGGGGGAGTGGACGCTGTAGAGCTGGCCGAGCAGTACGGCACGCCCCTATACGTCCTGAACGCAGACATGGTCGTTGAAAGAGCCAGGGCTTTTCAGAAAGCCATGGCCAAATACTATCCCCAGGGCGAAGTGATCTACGCCAGCAAAGCGCTGTTTTCCGGTGCTGTAGCCAAACTCCTGAAGGAAACAGGCGTATCCATAGATGTGGTAAGCGGCGGAGAGCTGTTTGTGGCTCTAAAGGCCGGATTTCCTCCGGAGAGGATCTTCTTCCACGGCAACAACAAGACTCCACAAGAGTTGGAGATGGCAGTTAAAAACGGTGTGGGAACCGTGGTGGTGGACAACTGGCACGAGCTTTCGGTTCTGAACGAAGTTGCAGGTGGATTGGGCAAGAAGCAGAAAATCTACTTGAGAGTAGCTCCTGGCATTCACGCCAACACTCACGTCCACATCCAGACCGGACAGGAGGACTCCAAGTTCGGCTTCAGCAAAAAGGACATCGTGGAGGCCTCGAAAAAAGCGGTCCAAAGCGAGAGTCTCCGTCTTGCAGGTCTGCACTGCCACATCGGCAGCCAGATCACCAACTTGGACTCGTTCTACCACACTGCAAAGATCATGAATGAGATCATCTCCGAGATCGAGAAGGAACTTGAACCCTACAGTTTCAAACTTGAGGAACTGGATTTAGGCGGAGGCCTGGCTATTGCCTATCAGCCTGAAGACCCGGTGGTCAGCCCAGACGAAATGATCGCCGCAATTTACAGGGCTCTGCCCAACCCAGAACTGAAGCTCAAGGTGGAACCGGGCAGGTATCTGGTAGGCGAGGCAGGAGTCACCCTGTACACCGTCGGCTCTAGTAAAGAGATCCCTGGAGTAAGGAAGTATGTTGCTGTGGATGGAGGCATGACCGACAACCCCAGGGTTGCCCTCTACGACGCTAAGTACCATGCGGTAGTGGCCAACAAGGCCAATGCACCGAAAGAGGAAAAGGTTTCCATCGCCGGCAAGTGCTGCGAGTCGGGGGACATGCTGATCTACGACATCGACCTGCCGAGGCTTGAAGCCGGAGACATTTTGGCGATTTTTTCCACCGGAGCGTACAATTACTCCATGGCAAGCAACTACAATCTTTTGCCCAGACCTGCTATGGTGTTTATCTCCTCCGGCAAAGCAGAGCTAGTGGTGCGTCGGGAGACTTATGAAGATCTGCTTCTAAGGGATTTAGCCATTCGCGAATAAGTCCATATCTGAGGTGACATGATGAGCGGAAGATCGGAGAGCATCTGGAACTTGTCGAAGAAGTGGTTTGTGGCTCATCGTTACAAAAAAGACCCCAAGTTTACCAGCAAAGAACTGGAGTTTATCGGCGACTATCTCGACGAAATGGAACAGGTTCTGTTTTTTCAGATGGCCCCTGTGGATCAGAGGCATGCCTTCGAAGTGGCAAGAGAGGTCGCAACTGATCCGCGCATTCAAACCGCTGACGAAAGAATTTTGCTTGTAAAGGCGGGTCTCCTCCACGACATCGGCAAGGTTAAAGGCGACTTCACCATCACCCAGAGGGTGTTGGTGAAGCTGATGAAAAAATTTCTGCCCGGAACCTACAGAAAGCTAGCTTCGCAATATCAAAAACCGGGTACTTTAACCCATGCGGTTTTCGTTCAAGCAGCTCATCCCAAGCGTGGGGCATACATGCTTCAGGCTTTCGGTGCTTCTGAGCTTGTGGTGGAGTTGGTAAAAAACCACCACGAAACACCTAAAAGCAGGTTTGCCAGGCTGCTCAGGGAAGCGGACAACTTACACTAGCTTAGGAGGGCTTTACTATGAGTATTGATGTGTCGGTCAAAGCCTTTGAAGGCCCTCTGGATCTTCTCTTGAGCCTCATCAAAGAAAAGCAGATCGACATCTACGACATACCTATCGCAGAGATTACAGCAGCATACCTAGAAGAACTGAAGAACATGGAGAGCTCCAACTACGAGGTAGCAGCTGAGTTTGTGGTAATGGCCGCAACTCTCATGGAAATCAAAGCAAGGATGCTCCTTCCCAAAGCCAAGATCGAAGAAGAAGAGGAAGAAGAGGATCCCCGTACAGAACTGGTTAACAAGCTGCTCATCTACAAACAGTTCAAAGAAGCGGCCAATTTTCTTAAAGAAAGCTTTGAAGATCAGTCTCGGGTTTTTGCCAGAGACACCATCAACCGCCTCCTTCTAGAAGAGCTGAAGCCCGACCACGATCTCAGAAACTTGGGCGTTTCCATAAGCGATCTTCTCGGCGCTCTCAGAGTGGTACTCGAGGCCAAAAAAGAGGAAGAAGAGATCCTTCCGGTTCTTCCTAGGGAGAAGATCACTATCGACGAGCAGATCAACTGGCTCACTCTCTACATGAAGGAGAAAAGAGATCTGCTCTTCAGCGATCTTTTTGGCGTTTTAAAAAGCAAAGTGCTCATTGTGGTAACGTTTATGGCGCTATTAGAGCTGGTTCACAAAGGCACTGTCAGCGTCAGACAATCAGAGGATTTGGAGATCTACGTCAGCTACATTGAAAACGGAGGCGAAAGCGAGGAGGTCTGAGAGACTTGTCCCCAAACGAAGCCAAGAAAATTCTCGAAGCCATACTTTTCATGGCACCTGAACCTTTGTCCGCGGCAAAACTTGCAGAGCTAACCGGTCTAGCAGAAAACGAGGTCAGGAGCTTCCTTTTGGAGATCGAGCACGACCTTGTGGACCAGGATAGGGGCGTAAGAGTGGAGACCATCGCAGGCGGTTATCGGTTTATAGCCTGCAAGGAGGCAGAACCCTACCTTCTTGAGCTCAGCCAAGGCCAAAAGCGCAGCCCTCTTTCGCCTGCGGCTCTCGAAGTTCTGGCCATCATCAGCTACCTGCAACCTATCACCAGAGCAGAGATCGATGAGATCCGCGGCGTTTCTTCTGAAAGCCCCATCGCTACGCTGTTAGACAGGGGTCTTATCGCCGAAGTGGGCAGGAAAGATGCCCCCGGAAGGCCGATTCTCTTTGCCACTACCAAAGCCTTCCTGGTGTATTTCGGCCTTAAAGACCTGAGTGAACTGCCAAGCCTCCCCGAACTCAAGATGCCTAACGGCGAGAATACAAAACCTCCCACCTTGGTAGAATAAAGCAGGGTAGGAGGTGTTTTCTTTGTGGTGGATTTTCGGGATAGGAATGCTTTTTCTTGCTGTAAAGGTGGTTTTAAGCCTTCCTCTACACATGAAATTCACCATAAACACTGACCCCTTTGGCAGGAACTGGAACATGGAAACCAGGCTCCCTTTTCGCAGACTCAGGCAGAGCGGAGAAGAAGCCTCCGAGATCGCCGAGCACGTTTCCGGGCTCCACCGCCTGTTTTTTATCTACTTACGCAACCTCTACCATAACGCCGTGCGCGCTAAGCCCAAAAAAAGCAGGATCGGAAGCGAGGTTTGGGAAAGTGCCTTCTTTAAGAGCCTGCGCTTCAAAAAGATCGCTCTTTCCATGGGACTAAAAGAAGTACCTCCAGGCGAAGCGGTCTTTATCTTTGGCGTCGTCACCGCGGCGATCTACCCGTTCATGGGTGCCATTAGCGTTAATAATAAGGGATTTATGCCTGAAATTTCCTTTAAAACCGACCTCTCGGGATTTGCCTTTACCTGCATAATCACCTTTACCCTCGGTCAAGTTATACATGAAGCCGGAAAAAGATACTGGGCTTTGTGGAAGGAGAGTAGATATGCCGGATAAGCATCCAGTGGAAGGTTTAATGGACACTGCCATGCAGAGCCTGAAAGAAATGATAGATGTAAATACCATTCTCGGCGATCCAGTGGAGACTATAGACGGGAGTCTGATAATCCCGGTATCTAGAGTGTTTATGGGGTTTGCTGCCGGCGGAAGCGAGTTTGGCGAGCCCAATCCCGAGGCTAAATCTCCCTTTGGCGGAGGGAGCGGTGCGGGGATTTCCGTGAGACCTGTGGCCTTTCTCGTTGTGAGTCAGGGCAAAGTTAAGCTGCTGCCGGTAGGCACCGAAGCCTTTATCGACAGAGTGTTCGACCTGGTTCCCAATCTGGTGGACCGCATGACGAAAAACAGCGTTACCAGTACGGTGGATAACAACACCATGTTCTAGGCATTTAGACCTTAAGGGGCTCAGGAACTCTTTAAGGTCTTTTTTTTGTGGGAGGAGTTGCAGAAAATGGAAATTCTGCAGGTAAATGTGGTATTATCTAGCTAACAACACAAAAGCAGCATAACTGCGGATCGCAGAGCTTTAAACCGGTTCTAAAGCTCCAGCACGACCGAGCTGTTAAAAAGAGTTTAGTACCTCGGTTTGCAGGGGCGTTTTGCCCGACGCATCTTTTAGGCACAAGCTGCAGGAAAAATTGGCAGGGAGAACCTGTGCCGGAAAAGAGTGCTGCACCGAAGCAGAGGTGTTGGACGACAGGTGAAAAAGCCCGAAAGACCAGGCTTTGTCAAATCTGCGTAGGAGGATTTTAGCTTGGAAAGACTACAAAAGATCTTAGCCGAAGCTGGATACGGTTCAAGACGTAAGGTGGAAAAGCTCATCATCGAAGGTGTTGTGACCGTAAACGGGCAAGTAGCAGAGCTGGGCCAGAAAGCTAGTAGATTCGATGACATCAGAGTAAAAGGGGAAAAGATAATCCTACAGAGGAAGGTCTACTATCTGCTCAACAAGCCCGAGGGTTACCTCTGTACCCTTCACGACCCTTTTAACAGACCAAAAGTCACCGACTTAGTTCCCCAAGAGCCGCGGGTCTTTCCTGTAGGCAGGCTCGATGCGGACACCACAGGGGCTCTACTTCTTACAAACGATGGTCAGCTGTCCAACCACCTGCTTCATCCCAGATACCACGTGGAAAAAACCTACTTGGTAAAGGTCAGTGGAAGGGTAAAGCCAGAAGATATCAGGAAGCTGGAAAAAGGTATCATGCTCGAAGATGGCATGACGTTGCCTGCCAAGGCCGAGGTGAAAAAGAGCACGCGAGATTGGACGTTGGTGTCTCTGACCATTACCGAAGGGCGGAAACGTCAGGTCAAGCGTATGATGAAGGCTTTGGGGTATCCGGTACTAGCCCTACACAGAGAGAGGTTTGGCCCTTTAGACGTGGACGATCTGAAGCTCGGTGAGTTCCGCAATCTTACGCAAAGCGAAATAAAATCACTAAGGGGAAGTGTCAGGCATTGATAGACTGTTTGATTATCGGCGCAGGACCTGCCGGACTCATGGCAGCCAGTGCCCTCGCGCAAAACGGCATAAAGGGAGAGATTTGGGAAAAATCTCCAAAACCGGGTTTGAAACTACTTATCACCGGTAAAGGACGCTGCAACATAACCAACGCCCGCTACGCTTCCCTTGAGGATTTTCTTCAAAACTACAACGCAGGCGGTCGCTTCCTCTACAGCGCTCTCAACCGCTTTTCTCCTCAAGATACGATGGAGTTTTTTGCCAGCAGAGGGCTGGAAGTCGTGGTTGAGCAGGGGGGAAGGGTTTTCCCCAAAAGCGAAAAGGCCAGGGATGTTCTGGATGTCCTGCTCAAAGCAGCAGGGCCTGGCTTTCCCATCAGGACGCGACGGGCAGTAGAAAGCATCAACGTTGTTCAGAAAGCAGGCGAGGATCGGGTTTTTCAGGTGAGATCCACTTCGGGCCACACCCAACTTGCCCGATGCGTGATCGTAGCTGTAGGCGGAGCATCTTACCCCAAAACCGGCTCCACAGGAGACGGCGTTAAGCTGCTTTCCCCTCTAGGACATACCTTTACCAAGCTCAGAGCGGGACTTGTCCCCTTGGAGTGCTCCGACGATTTCATCACTGAGATCCAGGGTCTTAGCCTCGTCAATGTGGAGGCAAGTTTGTACGTTAAAGGTAAGAAGGTCTTTAACGAGCTCGGGGAGATGGTTTTTACGCATTTCGGGGTTTCAGGACCGCTGATCCTTTCCATGAGCAACAACGATTTTGACTCAGCAGAAATATCCATCGACCTAAAACCCGCTCTCGATCACGAAAAGCTGGACAAGCGAGTTCAGCGGGATTTCGACCAGTACAAAAATCNNAGACTGTCCGGGATCGATCCAGACCGGAAGGTGCACTCCATCACCAGAAAGGAGCGGCAGGGTCTGGTAGCCCTGTTGAAGGATTTCAGGCTTCATGTCACCGGCAAAAGGCCTATCGACGAGGCAATCGTGACTTTGGGAGGTCTGAACCTGAAGGAAATCGACCCCAGAACCATGGAGTCCAAGTTGGTTTCGGGGCTGTACGTTTGCGGCGAGATGATCGATGTCAGCGCCGTCACCGGAGGCTATAACCTGCAGGCAGCATTCAGTACTGGATACCTTGCGGGGCATTCTTGTGCTTGTAAATTGCTGCAGGCAGTAGTACAATAAATGGAAAACGTCGAATACTCCCCGACAACGGGAGTTTTTTCGTAAGAGAACTGGCCTGGAGGTAAGAAAAATGTATGCATTACGAGCAGCAACTACAGTGGAGGCCAATACCACTGAGAAGATCAAAGAAGCAGTAGAAGAGCTTTGGTCGAAGTTCACCGCGGTAAATGGCTTTGAAAAAGAGGACATAATCAGCGTGATCGTATCCAGCACCAAAGACATCACTGCGGCTTATCCTGCATCGTTTATCAGGGGCATGGGCTACGGAGAAGCTGCCCTTTTGGACGTATGCCAGCTGCAGATAGACGGCGAGATTCCCCTCTGCATCAGGCTTCTGGTCTATACAGCAAAGCCAGGGCGGAACGTCTATCTGCGAGATGCAGCCCGTCTGCGGCCAGAATGGAGCTTCGACCTTGAAGAAGCCTCAGGTCCCAGGCCGAGATCTGCCATAAAGAAGATCACACCGTATGTTCCCGGAAAGCCTATCGACGAGGTCAAGCGCGAGTACGGCCTTACCGACGTGATTAAGCTTGCATCAAACGAAAACCCCTTCGGACCTTCACAGAAAGCTTTAGCAGCGGCAGCTGAAGCTCTGCAGTCTGTGCGGCTCTATCCCGACGGAGCCAGCTACGAGCTGAAAACCTCTCTAGCCGATTTCTACGGCCTCAGGCCAGAGCAGTTTATTGCAGGCAACGGCTCCGATGAGGTGATCAAGATGCTCAGCGAAGCCTACCTCAGCGAAGGAGATAACATCGTCTGCGCCGACGTAACCTTCAGCGAGTACGAGTTTGGTGCGAGAGTCATGGGTGCGGAAGTCAGGAAAGTGCCACTGAAGGACTACAAGCACGATCTAAGCGGGTTTTTGGCAAACATAGATGCGAGAACGAAGATCTGCTACATCTGCAATCCCAACAACCCCACCGGCACCATCGTGGGGGAAAGGGAGATTTTGGAGTTTTTAGAGAAGGTGCCCGGAAACGTGTTGGTTGTAGTTGATGAGGCCTACAGCGAGTATGTGGAAAGCCCCGAGTATCCCGACTTCAAAAAGTTGATCGGAGCCTATCCTGTGGTGGTGTTGAGGACCTTCTCCAAGATCTACGGTCTTGCAGGCCTCAGAGTGGGTATCGGCATCTCCAGTCCGGAGATTATCCAAAATATCGAAAAAACCAGAGAGCCTTTCAACGTGAACCTTCTAGCTCAAGCTGCAGCTGCAGCCAGCCTGAAGGACCAGGATCACATAGAGTACTGTTTCCGGGAAAACGCTGCAGCCAGAAGAGAGTTCTACCAAAGATGCCGCGAGGCAGGCATTGAGTACGTTGCAAGCGAGGCCAACTTCGTCCTGATTAAAGTGGACGGGGCCGAAGCAATCGTGCGGAAAATGCTTGAGCGTGGGGTCATCGTCCGAGGCACTAGTTCTTTCGGGCTGAAAGACCACATCAGAGTCAGTCTCGGCACTAAAGATCAGATGGATAGATTTTGGCAGGTATTTACCGAGGTAAGAGATGGGGGAATGAAGCAATGATTATCGTCATGAAGGCAAAAGCCAGTCAAGATGAAGTAAAAAGAGTGCAGGAAACGCTCCAGGAGCTTGGATTCGGCGTTCACCTTTCGGAAGGCGTCGAAAGAACTATCATCGGAGCTTTGGGAAATAAAGACGTCCTTGTTGCAGCAAACATTGAGACTCTTCCTGGAGTAGAACGGGTGGTTCCAATCCGCTCCCCATACAAGCTTGGAGGAAAGGAGTTCCATCCCGCACCGTCGGTGGTGGAAGTGAAGGGAGCCAAGTTCGGCGGAGGACACTTCAGCATCATCGCAGGTCCCTGCGCTGTAGAAAGCAGAGAGCAGCTCCTTAAAGCTGCCGAAGCGGTGAAAAAAGCCGGTGCTTCTCTTGTCCGCGGCGGCGCGTTTAAGCCCCGCACCTCGCCCTACTCCTTCCAGGGTTTGGAGGAAGAAGGTTTGAAGATCCTCAAAGAGGCTTCAGAGGTTACCGGCCTTGGCGTGGTCACCGAAGTGGTTGACCCCAAAGACGTGGAGTTGGTGTCCCAGTACGTGGATGCCCTCCAGGTTGGTGCGCGGAACATGCAGAACTTCGTTCTCCTGAGAGCGGTAGGCAGAGCCAAAAAACCGGTGATTTTGAAGAGAGGCCTTTCTGCCACCATCTCCGAATGGCTGATGGCTGCTGAGTACATCATGAGCGAAGGCAACCACAACGTCATCCTCTGCGAGCGGGGAATCCGCACCTTTGAGACAGCAACCAGGAACACCTTGGATATCAGCGCCGTGCCGGTGGTAAAAGAGCTATCACATCTTCCGATCATCATCGCATCTTCCGATCATCATCGATCCCAGCCACAGCGGCGGGCATAGGCAGTACGTTCAGCCTCTGGCTCTGGCAGCTGTAGCAGCTGGTGCCGACGGCCTGATGGTTGAGGTTCATCCCGACCCGGAAAAAGCTCTGTCGGACGGACCCCAGTCGCTCACTCCGCCTGAGTTTGAGGAACTGGTGAACAAGGTCGGAAAACTTAAGGGAGCCCTGGATTTTCAATGAGTGTCGGAGTAGTGGGTCTTGGGCTCATTGGCGGTAGCATTGCACTAGGCCTCAGGGACAAGTTTGAGGTGATCGGTGTTGACCTGGATCCGGAAACCCTGAGAATTGCATCTGAAAAAGGAATCTGCCACAAAGTCTCCCGGGAACTTTCGGCTCTTAAAGGAGCAGACGTGGTGTTTGTGGCAGTTCCCATCAACAGCGTCTGCTCCATCGTCAGGGAGCTGGCGCCGTACGGCATGGCAATTGCCGACGTGGGGAGCCTTAAGCTGGACATCACAAACGCCCTCAGGGACGTTCCAACGTTTATCGGCACCCATCCCATGGCAGGCCGGGAAAAAGGCGGGATTGCAGCAAGCGACGGTACCTTGTTTGAAAACGCTCTGTGGATGGTCGATCGGACCAGACCGAAGGAGCTCATTGAAAAGGTCACCGGCTACATCGAGGCTCTGGGAGCTTACACATTCCTTCTGGATCCGAATTCCCACGATCAGATGGTAGCAGCTGTCTCCCACCTGCCGCACCTTGTTGCCGTTGCCCTGACCCTGGCTGCAGAACGCATTGCCAAAGGCGACGACCGCTTGTTTTTAATGGCGGCAGGAGGCTTTCGGGACACCACCAGGATTGCCAGCGGCGATCCAGAACTCTGGCAGCAGATCCTCTCCCAAAGCCCATACTTGAAAGATGCAGCCCAGGTGTTTCTTGACGTTTTCCAGACACTCTGCGCTGCAGATCACCTTACGTCCTATCTCCAAGAAGCCTGCAGCATCCGTGAGAAGCTGCCGTTTAAAGGACGAGGGGTTGTTGGCGAGATCTTCTCCTTGGTGATCAAGGTAGAAGACAAGCCAGGTGCGATCGGTGAGGTAACATCGATCCTTGCCGGTAGGCACATCAACATTAAAGAGATTGAGATTTTAAAGCAGAGGGAAGGAGAAACCGGACCTCTCAGGCTGGGCTTTGCCACTGCAGAAAAAGCGCTTGAGGCCTACAGCCTGCTGAAAGAGCTGGGCTACACATTAGAGACTAGGTGGTAGATATGGACCTAAAAGTTAAAAAAAGCCAAAAACCTCTGCAGGGAGCAATCAGACCGGAAAGCGATAAGTCCATATCCCAACGTCTGATTCTGTTCAGTCTGCTTACAGAAGAGGAGTGCGTTTTCGAGAAGATCAGCAGTGCTCTCGATCCCAGGTCTGCTCTGTCTGCTGCTGCCTGTTTGGGTTTGGAGTATCGCTTGGAAAACGACACGTTGTTTGCTAAAGGACCTGGAATTGCAGGTTTGAAAGAGCCGGATCGCCCTATTTACTGCGGAAACTCCGGCACTTTGATGCGCCTTTTAATGGGGCTTCTTGCACCGAGCAGGATCTTTGCGGTTTTATACGGAGACCACTCGTTGAACAACCGGCCTATGGCAAGAATTGCCGAGCCCCTGCGGGACATGGGAGCTGTGATTCACACAAGGCGCGGTGGTCTTGCGCCTATTGCCGTTGTCGGGGGAGACCTAAAAGGCACTGACTTCACTCTGCCTGTGGCCTCTGCCCAGCTCAAATCCGCTGTGATTCTTGCCTCCCTCCATAGTGAAGGTCAAAGCAGGGTAATCGAGCCCATTCCGTCCCGAGATCACACCGAAAGGATCCTCGCCCACATGGGTGCCGAGATCACCCGCCAGGGCTCAGAGATCATCATCGAGCCCGGACGGAAGCTTTCGGGCATCAAAATGAAGGTTGGAGGAGATTTTTCTTCGGCAGCCTTTTTCATCGGTGCAGGTCTTCTCGGGGAGGGCAGCGAAATTATCTTAGACGATGTAAACCTGAATCCAACGCGAACGGGGCTGCTTAAAGTCCTCGAACGGATGGGGGCGTCTTTGGTGGTAGATGAGACCGAAGATGTTGAGCCCATTGGCAGGATCAAGGTTGCATCGGAGAACCTTTGCGGAACCGTTGTAGAAAGCGTCGAAGTTCCACTGCTCATCGACGAGATCCCGCTTCTTGCGGTTCTTGCTGCAGCTGCAGAAGGCACAACTACCATCTGCGGCGTTTCGGAGTTGAAGGTCAAAGAGTCGGATCGCCTTTCGGGTATCGCCGAGTTGGTGCGGCTTCTTGGAAGAGAGTGCGCCATAAAAGGTGAGGGTAAGAACCTTACCTTGGAGATCTACGGCCGCCCAGGCGAGTTTGAAGGAGGAACCTACGATCCGAAGTTCGACCACCGCCTGGCGATGGCTGCATGCGTTGCCGGACTCAACAGCCCCGAAGGAATCACGGTTCTAAATGCAGAATGCGCCGAGGTCTCACAACCGCAGTTTTACAGCGAACTGAAGAGGCTTGGTGCACAGATCGAGGAGTGATAGCGTGGCGCTACCAGTTATTACCATAGACGGACCTGCAGGAGCTGGAAAGAGCACTGTCGCCAAGAAGGTCGCCCAAGAACTAGGGCTGACCTATCTCGACACGGGAGCGATGTACAGAGCAGTGACTCTTTTAGCCCTCAGACGCGGGGTGGATGTCAACGATGATGCAAAGATGAAAGAGCTTGTACGGGACATCTACCTTGATCTTAGCGGCGGCAGGATCTACCTCAACGGTGAGGACGTTTCAGAAGAGATCCGAAGGCCTGAGGTTTCCGAGAGAGTATCTCTTGTAGCGCGCCTTGGGTCTGTGCGGGAAAGGATGACCGCTCTCCAGAGGGAAATCGCCTCTAGAGGCGGGGTAGTTCTCGACGGCAGAGATGTAGGCAGCGTGGTCTTTCCCGAAGCCGACTGCAAGATCTTCCTTACGGCAAGCGTGGAGGAGCGGGCCAGGAGGCGCTATTTGGAGCTTCAAAATAAGGGGATTGCTATCAGTTTCGACGAAGTCAAGCAAAACATCGTCGAACGTGATAAAATAGATTCTGAGAGAGACATAGCACCTTTGACCATACCGGAAGGTGCGCATATTGTAGATTCGACGGGACTAACAATTGACGAAGTGGTGCAGGAAATTGTTAGAAAATGTCGAACAGATTAGGAGTACCGCTTATGATTTATGCTTTTCTCAAGGCTATTGCTCGAGTTTTGTTCAGGATTTTCGGCAAGCTGAAGGTTGAGTACAGGATGCCGATCCCAGAAGGTGGAGTCATTCTGGCATGCAACCACATTAGCGACTTAGATCCACCGGTTCTAGCTGCTGCATCAACCAGGCCGGTCTATTTTCTTGCAAAAAAAGAGCTTTTCCAAAACCGCTTGGTTGGAGCTATACTCCGGGGTTTTAAAGCCTACCCGCTGGACCGGTCTAAAGGTGATCTAGCGGCAATTAAAAGAGCTCTAGGCCTCCTCAAAGAAGAGAAGGTTCTTGGTATCTTCCCAGAAGGCACAAGGGTAAAAGGTGCACAGCTGGGGAAACCTCACAATGGTGCAGCTTTCCTAGCAGTTCAGGCAAAAGTTCCGATTGTTCCTGTGGCAATCTCAGGGACCGGACCGGGTTTCCGAGGTCTTTTTTTGGGAAAAGTAAGGATGTCTATTGAGTTCCTAGAGCCGATTACCGTTGAACAAATCGAAGAGTTAGTTAAAAAAGGCGACTTGGATAAACACCAAAAGTTGGATATGATAAGTAATGAGATCATGGATCGGATTGGCCAGGCCTTGGAGGGTAAGATGTGAAAGTTGTCGTAGCAGAGCATGCAGGTTTTTGCTTCGGTGTGGAAAGAGCGCTGAAGAAAGCAGAAACAGCAATACAGGAACACCAAACTAACGTCTACACACTCGGCCCTCTGATACACAATCCGCAGGTTATAGCCCGTTTGCAGGAAAACGGTGCGAAAATTGTGGATTCTGTGGCAGAGGTTGAAGACGGGACCGTCATTATCAGGTCTCACGGCGTCGATCCTAAGATTATTGAAGAGGCCAAAGTTAAAGGCCTTAATGTTGTTGATGCCACATGTCCGTATGTCAAAAGACTACACGAGCAGGCAAAGCTCCTGAAGGAGCAGGGCTATGCTGTGGTCATTGTTGGAGAGAAGGATCACCCTGAGGTTCAGGGACTGCTCGGAACGCTGAATCACGAAGCGACGGTAGTACTAGGTCCGGAGAACCTTAAAGATCAGAGGTTTGACAAGGTTGGCGTGGTGGCCCAGACTACACAGTCTCACAAGACTTTCAGAGACTGCGTAGCTTATTTAGTCGATACAGCTCGGGAGATCCGGGTTTTTCCTACGATATGCCAAGCTACAGAATCAAGACAGAACTCCGCCGTCAAGTTGGCTGGAGAGGTCGACGTCATGATTGTGGTAGGCGGCAAGACGAGCGGGAATACTAGAAGGCTCTATGAGCTCTGTCTAGAGGTGCTCCCGAGAGTGTATCATATAGAAAGGCCAGACGAGCTTGAAGCAGACTGGTTCAAACCTACAGACACTGTAGGGATAACCGCTGGTGCTTCCACGCCCGACTGGGTTATTGAGGGGGTTGTCGAGAGAATGAGCGAGATGGAAAAACAAGAAATGCAGGACGTAATGCCTGCAGCAGAGGAAAGTTCAGAAGAGAACCAAGCAGTTATGATGGAAGAGCTTGAGAAAAGCCAGCTGAAAAAAGGCGAAGTTCTCGAAGTAACTGTTGTAAGCTTCGACAAGGACGGAGTCTATGTCGACGTAGGTCAGAAAGAAGAAGGCTTCATTCCACTTAGAGAACTAAGCTATCGCTATATAGAGTCTCCAGATAGTGCAGTGTCAATCGGACAAAAGATTAACGTAGTGGTAGACAGAGTGGAAGACGGAAGGATTATTCTTTCCAAGAAGGATGCCGATAGAGAAACCGCATGGGAGTTTCTTACAGAAGCCAAGGCAGAAGGCAAGGTCTTTTCTGCACAAGTGGTGGAAAAGGTCAAGGGCGGACTGCTTGTTGACATTGGCGTTAGAGGTTTTGTTCCTGCCAGTCACGTGTCCCGTCAGTTCGTCGAAGACCTAGACCAGTTCGTCGGTCAGACGATGGACTTCAAGGTCTTGGAACTTGAAGAAGAGCGCAAAAACGTTGTGCTTTCGCACAGATTGGTGGAAGAAGAAGAACTCGAGAAGAAGAAGCAAGAGGTCTTCGATAGTCTCGAGGCAGGGCAGATTGTTGACGGCGTTGTCAGACGCATCACCGATTTCGGTGCTTTCGTCGATATCGGCAGCGGCGTTGAGGGGCTCCTCCACGTCAGCGAAATGGCCTGGAGTCGCGTAGATCATCCAAGCGACGTTGTTTCCGAAGGGGATAAGATCAAAGTCAAGATCTTAGCACTCGATAAGGATAAGGATCGCATTTCCCTCGGTCTCAAGCAGACCAATGCCGATCCCTGGTCTTTGGTTGAATCTAAGTATGCAGTTGGCGAGATCGTTGAAGGTACCGTCACCAGAGTAGTCGACTTCGGCTGCTTTGTGAAGCTTGAAGACGGCGTTGAAGGCCTGGTACACATCTCCCAGCTGGCTCACCATAGGGTAGCAGAAGCTTCCGAGGTTGTAAAACCTGGCGATACAGTTAAGGTTAAAGTGCTTAACGTTGATTCGGAAAACCGCCGCATCGGTCTGTCCATTCGCGAAGCGCTTCCCCAACCTGAAAAGCCTGCAAAACCTGCAGGAGGCAAGAAGAGAGAGCCCAAGCAACCTGAGAAGGTTGAAGTCTCAGGTGATGAGCCCTTCGGCACAACAATCGGGTCACAGTTCAGCGAACTAGAAGCCCTGAAAAAACAGCTCGAAGGCAACTAATAAGGTAAGATAGGCCGCTGTAAAGCGGCCTCTTTTTTTTACACTGATTGCGCTTCCTTCCGGAGAGTATAGCCCTAATCATTTATGGGGAATCTAGCAAGAGAAAGTGGAGGTGAGCGCATGACAAGCACTACTGTTCTCCTGGTGATATCGGCTTTGCTTGTGATCATCTTGGGACACCGAGCGCTAGATCGTACGGGACTTACAGATAAACAGGCTCTCCTTGTAATAGGGCTGATTTGGGCAGGGAGCTACTTGGACATCCCCATCGGCCGGGTGAGCGTCAACGTTGGAGGCTTCATTATTCCGGTGCTTCTGGTGGTGTTCCTTCTTTCCAAAGCATCAAGCGGCACAGAGCGGGGTAGGGGCATTCTGTCCATTCTCATCAGCGCCGGAGCGGTCTATTTAATAAGTCAGCTCTTCGACTTTGGACCGGAGGCCGGAAGCTACACTTTTATCGACCCCATGTACCTTTTCGGGGCTCTTGCCGGTGTTGTAGCGTACCTCATCGGGCGGTCGAGAAGGGCGGCGTTTATCGGCGGCATCGGCAGCATCCTCTTGGTGGAATCGATTACCATCATCTCCAGGCAAATCACTGAAGGGGGGCCGGCGAACTTGGGTACTGCAGGCTTTTTCACCGGCGCCTTAATTGCCGGTATAGTAGCTATCTTCTTGGCGGAGATCGTGGGAGAGACCCGTGAGCTGATGCAAGGCGGTCCGGAAAAAGGCGACGACTACCCCACTGGACTAAAAAAAGGCAATGCTCCAAGGGACGTAGAGGCCAGGGCTACCCACGCTCTAAGAATAAACAAGCCGATCTTGGTTTTGGAGATCGGCGACGGAGGAGACGTACGAGTCTTTTTGGAGGAGAATGCGCAGTGAACAAACAGATCCGGCTGCTCCTTGTTCTATCTCTTTGTACCATTTTCTGCTTCAGCTCCCCAGCGTTCGGCTACCACCTCGATGAAGTCCGCGATGTGGTAGATGAAGCTGGGAACCTGGTCACAAAAGCCACCATCCCCCTCGCAGAAGGGGATATCTACATCTCCAGCGACAACACCGAGTGGGAGGTCATTGGAGAACGGGACGGAAAGTACATCGTAAAGAAAAACGGCGTCATTGATCTCAGCGCTTACTTGAAAATGCCCCTGGACTTGGGAATCCAAGCGGAAGGGTCGCAGCCTGTCATCGGCATCTACCACACCCACAGCAGTGAATCTTACTCGCCCGGACCTGCAAGTCTCCCCTATCCCGGTGAAATCTACCAGGTAGGCGAGACTCTGAAAAATGCGCTGGAAAAGAAGGGATTCAAGGTAGTTTGGTCCCAGGCCAATCACAATCCCCACGATGGTTCGGCGTATATTCGCTCCAGAGACACCGCAGCTAAGCTCCTGGAGGAAAACCCTATTGCGGTTATTGACGTCCATAGAGATGCAGTTCCGGACCGAGAGTTCTACACCACAGAGCTGGACGGCCAGTCGGTAGCCAAGGTGAGGATCGTAACCGGCAAGCAGAATCAGAACAGGCAGAGCAACTTTGAGTTTGCAAAAGCTATGAAGGCTAAGGCCGACGAAGCACTTCCCGGGATTATGGAAGGGATTTTCTGGGCTAAAGGCAACTACAACCAAGACCTAGGTCCGCGAATGATCCTGCTCGAGTTTGGCACTCACGTGCTGACTCTTGAAGAAGCCAAAGTGGCAGCAGAGAAATACGCTGATGTTATCGCCGCGTCTCTCCCTGTAGGCGGAGGGAAAGCGGAACGCAGTGCAGCTGGCTCTAGCGTGGTGTGGGTGATCCTTCTAGCTGTAGCAGCTCTCGGCATTTTCCTGTTTATCAATAAAAAGGGCTTTGGCAGTTTGAAGAATCTTGCCAATGAGTTTACCCACTCATTGAGAAAGGGTAGGAGGGATTAGTCAGCTTTACATCCTGACAGTGAAGAACCCTTCGGCTCCGAACAGCCTGAGCTCAAATAGAGAAGAGGCAGAGAAGGCTTTCAGACTTGTGGCAATGGTGCGGTCTTTACAGACCGCATTTTTCGTGATTAAGTTCTCAGATTGCCTCATGTCACCTTGTTTTCTCAATGGTGCTACTGCCCTTTTAAAAGCAGCCACCTTATGATAATATGAATGTGCGATTACTTGATAAATCATTGTGACATTACGACTTCACCTCTTTCAGTAGGTGCCGAGTTTGACAAAAAATGCTCAAAGGCACGTACCCACAAGTTGGGGCACAAAAGATAGCAGAGAGGAGGCACAGCTGGATATTGCTACTTAACGGGGAAAATGTTAACTTAAGTGAAGTGTACATTTTCCAAGAGGAGCAATATACTTTTGAAATATGGAAAAAGGAACTGTTGCAATTGTAGGAAGACCGAATGTTGGCAAGTCAACGTTATTTAACCGAATATGCGGCCAGAGAAAGGCCATTGTTGAAGACACGCCTGGCGTAACCAGGGATCGCCTTTACGGCACAGCAGAGTGGAACGGCAAGGAGTTCAGCGTGATCGACACAGGAGGTATCCTCCTCGGCGATGACGAGCCGTTTTTGCGGGAGATCCGCATGCAAGCTGAACTTGCAGTAGAAGAAGCCGATGTGATCATCTTTGTAGTGGACGGAAGGGAAGGACTGACCCCTACCGACCAGGAGGTTGCAGAGATTCTGAGGACCAAAGGCAAAAACGTCGTAGTTGCCGCCAATAAGCTGGAGAACTTCCAGGGGACGGAGATTTGGGATTTCTATTCCCTGGGTCTCGGCGAAGTGGTTCGCATCTCGTCGGAACACGGTATCGGCACAGGAGACCTGTTGGACCGGGTTACAGAGCTTCTTCCTGAAGCAAAAGCTGCGGAAGAGAGCAGTGCCATTAAGGTGGCCATTGTGGGGCGGCCTAATGTGGGCAAGTCGTCTCTGGTCAACAACCTTCTCGGAGAGGAAAGGGTTATCGTCAGCGATATTCCCGGCACCACCAGAGATGCAGTGGACGTGCCGTTTTCCTACGAAGGCCAGGACTACATTCTCATCGACACTGCCGGTCTGAGAAAAAAAGGCAAGATTTGGGAGTCGGTGGAACGCTACAGCGTCATACGTTCTCTACGAGCCGTCGATGAGGCCGATGTGGTTTTGCATATAATAGACTTGACAGAAGGAGTTACGGAACAAGACACGAAAATAATAGGCTATGCCCACGATCAGGGCAAAGCTTTGATACTAGCGGGTAATAAGTGGGACTTGATCGAAAAAGAGACAGGCACCTTTGAACAGACTGTAAACGAGATCAGAACGAAAGTAGCGTTTGCAACATATGCTCCCATTACGCTGATCTCGGCAGTAACCAAACAGAGAGTTCTCAAACTCTTAGAGATGATTCAAGAAGTGGATGCGGAGGCCAGGAAGCTGGTTCCCACCAGCAGAGTCAATGAGATCATCCGCGATGCCATTAGGATGCAGGAGCCCCCATCGGACAAAGGTGTCAGACTCAGAATCTACTACGGCCTGCAGACAGGTACTCAACCACCGAGGTTTACTCTGTTTGTCAACGATCCAAATCTTATGCATTTTTCCTACGAAAGGTATTTGGAGAACCGCTTCAGAGAAGCCTTTGGTTTTGCAGGCTCGAGAGTTTTGCTTTCATACAAAGCTCGAACTGATACCGAAGCTTATGATAAGCGATGAAAGGGGAAGCATATAGCAGATGCTGGTTGTCCTCAGCGCACTAATTGGCTATCTCGTGGGTTCGATACCCTTTGGTCTTCTACTCTGCAAGTACGTTTTTGGGATCGATATCAGGCAGTACGGAAGCGGCAATATAGGCGCAACCAACGTGCAAAGGAATACAAACACTCTCTACGGTTTCGTTGTGTTAACTCTAGACCTTTTAAAGGGTTTTTTAGCGGCCTGGATAGGCTATGCCCTTGCCGGCCATAACGGTGCTATTTTAGGCGGTATAACTGCGGTTGTTGGGCACAACTGGTCGCTGTACTTGAAGTTTTCAGGAGGCAAAGGCGTCGCCACCACTGCGGGAATGGCTCTGTTCCTGTTTCCCAAGGGCTTTTTGGTGCTGGTGCCACTGTGGGTATTAATGGTTGCCCTCACCAAGTACGTGTCTCTGGCGTCTGTAACAGCGGCCCTGGCCATGCCGATCGTGGTGTACTTTTTCGGCTATCCGCCAAAGCTTGTTGCAATCAGCGTTCTGGCTGCAGCTTTTGCCATCTACAGGCATAAGAGCAACATCGAAAGGCTGTTGAACAAAACCGAATCGAAGTTCAGCTTGAAAAAGAAATCCAGCTAATTCAAAGGCCACCTTAAGTTCAGGATGGCCTTTTTTTTGCCATAAAGGCCACTGGGGACTTTTTATTAAAGTCTTTGAATGTGTGAGAGCCCTGTTAGTACTGGCCCGTATTGGGCACCCTAAAGGGAGACTGGAAGGAGAAGTGGCAATGGCAAAGGTTCTCTACATTAAGGCTAATCCCAAACAGGCCTCAAACACGTTTCTCATCTCAGACAGCTTCATAAAAGCGTACAAAGAGAAAAATCCTGCAGACCAAATCACCACCCTAGACCTCTACAGGGAAGGTATCGATTTTCTCAGGGAGAGGGATCTTGGTGATATGGGCGATCCGGAAAAGCTCGAAGACAGAAACCACAGGGTCTTCAAGTACGCGTATCAGTTTTTGGAGGGGGACAAGTACGTCATTGCGGCCCCCTTTTGGAATTTGAGCTTTCCTGCGATTCTCAAAGCTTACATCGACTACATCTGCATCTCAAGCCTGACGTTTAAGTACACCGAAGAAGGTCCTGTAGGTCTCCTTGCAGGGAGGAAGGCCATCTACATTACCACCAGAGGAGGGAACTACTCGTCCGAAAAGACAAGAGCCCTTGACCAAGGGGAGCCCTACCTCAAAACCATACTGGGCTTTCTGGGGATCACCGACTTTACGGTGCTCAGCGCAGACTGCCTCGATGTAATCGGCGTAGACAAAGATGAAATCCTCCGAGCGGCAATAAGGGAAGCAGAAAACCTCGCGCAGAAATTTTAGCTTCTTGAAAGCCAAGGGGTCTTACTTTCCTACCTAAGTAATATAAATAGTCATCAGATGTTTTATCTGAGGACTATTTTTTTATTGGGAAGTTCTGTTCTGCTTGTATCATGTTCTGCATAACTTTTAAGAGAGAGGCCTTTGTTGATAACTTCTTAGGGAGGGAAGAAAAGATGGAAGCCACAGCTGTGTTTCGAGACATCGTAGCCCGCACCCGGGGCGATATCTATATCGGAGTTGTCGGCCCGGTTCGCACCGGAAAATCAACGTTCATCAAGAGATTCGTGGATCTGATGGTTCTGCCTTTGATCAAAGACGACCAGCTGAAAAAGCGTACCGTTGACGAACTGCCCCAGAGTGGCTCCGGCAGGATGATCATGACCACAGAGCCCAAGTTCGTGCCTGACGAAGCGGTAACCATAGAACTCCAGGAGGGGATGAAAGCCAGCCTGCGCCTTGTAGACTGCGTCGGCTACACCGTGACCGGCGCTCTGGGCTACTTCGATGATGAAGGGCTTCGGTTGGTTCGCACCCCGTGGAGCGAAGAGGAGATCAGCTTTGAAAAAGCGGCAGAGATCGGCACTCGAAAAGTCATCCAGGACCACTCCAATATTGGCCTAGTGGTGACAACAGACGGTTCCATCACCGACCTGCCGCGGGAAAGCTACATCGATGCAGAAGAGCGGGTAATTCGGGAGTTAAAGGAACTGGGTAAGCCGTTCATCGTGCTCCTTAACTCCACGGTCCCCAGAGACGAAAAAACCATTGCCCTTGCTGAGGAGCTATCTGCTCGCTACGAGGTCAGTGTGGTGCCGGTAGACTGCCTCAACCTCACTCAGCCGCAAATCGACGCCATCATCTCCAGTCTGCTTTTGGAGTTCCCGCTCAGGGAGATTGCCGTGGACGTCCCCAGCTGGGTGAGCGAACTTTCCTACGACCACAAGCTCAGAGAGAAGCTGGAAGAAGCGATCTTCGAGCACATCGCCGGCATAAGCAAAGCCAGGCAGGTGGGATGGTCCAAAGAAAAGATTCTAGCGGATGTTTCCGAACTGGAATCGGTAGTCACCAGGGAGCTGGACCTCGGCCGCGGAAGGGCCAGAATCGAGCTGAACGTCAAAGCGGAAGTGTTTTATGAAGTCCTTGAAGAGATCACGGGCTTTGCTGTGGAAGACGAGGCTAGCCTCTTCAGCCTCTTGATCGAACTGGGATCCTCGAAGAAAGAGTTCGACAAGGTGGCCGCTGCCATGCAGGAGGTCAGAAGCAAAGGCTACGGCATCGTCAGGCCAGGAAAAGAAGACATTGTCTTGGAGCCACCTGAGTCAGTGAAGCAGGGAAACAGGTTCGGCATCAGGCTCAGAGCATCGGCGCCGTCGTACCACATCATCAAAGCAGACATTTATGCCGAAGTTACTCCGTTTGTGGGCACCGACAAACAAGGTGAGGAGTTTGTCAGCCAGCTGGAGTCCGAGTTTTCCGAAAACCCATCGGCCATTTGGGAGAAAGATTTCTTGGGCAAGAACCTTTCAGAGATGATGCTCGGAGGCATCGAAGGCAAGCTCTACCGCATGCCGTTCAACGCTCAGGAGAAGCTGCAGGAGACCCTAGAGCGCATCATAAACGACGGCAGTGGAGGCTTAATCTGCATCATTTTCTAGGAAGAGCACAAGCTCTTCCTAATTTTTTATTGGAAAAAGAAGGAAATATTGTCGTTTATCCGAATTTATAACCAAGACCACCTAACAAGGAGGCTACTAGGGACGTGAGTTCCGAGGGGTTAGGTAAAATTTGGAGGTGAACGATATGTCCAAAGGCATGACTAAGGGTGAGTTGGTTGGGAACATAGCAGAAAAGGCTGGGGTATCCAAGAAAGATGCAGAAAAAGTATTGAACGCTGTGTTATCAAGCATCACCGAAGCTTTGGCGAGTGGTAGAAAGGTTCAGTTAGTTGGTTTTGGTACTTTCGAAGTACGTCATCGCGAAGCTAGAACCGGCCGTAACCCACGTGACCCAGGTAAAACTATTCACATTCCATCACGTGACGTCCCTGCTTTCAAGCCCGGCAAGGCTCTGAAAGAAGCCGTAAAGTAGGTCGAATAGCTGACGAAAAAGAGAGGCTGTCCATAAGTTGGACAGCCCTCTTATATTTTTAAAAACCTATAGGCGGTTTTCGTACGTTGGAGCTTGCAGGAAACGAAAAACTGCAGTCTTTTTCTCGTTAAAAACTGGTTTTCTCGTGCAACTCGGGCAATTTTCTACGAATCCGTTTACCAAATCCCTTCTTCATGGTAGAATAGGAAAAACGTTAAATTTTTGCTAAGAATATCACAAAGGAACCATAGAGGAAAGGTGGTGGGGACAGCACCGTCGGTGCTGTCCGGGCAAATTGAAAGAAGCAAGAATGGGAGTAGCCGTACTTGGACTTGGAACAGTCGGGATCGGCGTCGTAGACATTCTCTCCAAAAATCGGGCGATGATCTTCAACCGCAGCGGCGTGGACTTGGAAGTAAGAAAGGTCCTGGTGAGCAATCCCAATAAAAAGCGGGAGATCGATCTAGCCAAAGACATGTTCGCCAAAGATATCGAAGAGATACTCCAAGACGACGAAATCGACGTGGTTGTGGAGTTAATAGGCGGGCTTTCTCCTGCCAAAGAATACATCATTAAGGCATTAGAAGCGAAAAAGGCGGTTGTTACCGCCAACAAAGCGGTTCTTGCCCACCACGCAGCAGAACTGTTCGCTGTTGCCAGAAAAAACAATGTCCCTCTGTACTATGAGGCCAGTGTTGGCGGAGGAATTCCGCTGATTACCCCCCTCACCGAGTCCCTCGTAGGCAGCAACATCACCAGCGTCATGGGGATCATCAACGGTACCACCAACTACATTCTAACGAAGATGAGTACCGAAGGTTCGAGCTTCGAGGAGGTCCTTGCTGAAGCGCAAAGGCTCGGCTACGCCGAGGCCGATCCGTCTGCAGACGTGGACGGTCTGGATGCAGCCCACAAACTGGTGGTATTGATCGCACTGGCATTTGATACCCACATCAAGCTTTCAGATGTGCACTGCGAGGGCATCCGCAAGATCGATCCCATGGATATCAAGTTTGCCAGGGACTTCGGTTATGCTATCAAGCTCCTTGCAGTAGGCAAGAAGACCGATCTGGGCATTGAAGCTAGGGTCCAGCCCACGCTGATTCCCCTGCACCATCCTCTGGCTTCTGTGAACAACGTGTTTAACGCGGTTTTTGTGGAAAGTGAAGAAGTTGGCGAGATCATGCTCTACGGCAGGGGAGCGGGAAGGTATCCCACCGCCAGTGCCGTAGTTGGCGATATTGTTTCGGCAGCAAGAATTCTGTCCGGTGCCAAATCGCAACTGCCGCGGAAGTTTGCTATGGGTTCTGCGGTCTCGGTGAAGAAGACCGTGGGTTGCTACTACATTCGCCTGATGGTGGAGGACAGACCTGGCGTGCTTGGAGAGATCGCTAACATCTTAGGACAAAACAACGTCAGTGTGGCGTCTGTAATCCAAGAAGGTAGGGCTCAGGATCAGGTTCCTCTGGTCTTTTTGACCCACGAGGTAAACTACGGATCCCTGGAGAAAGGTCTAGAGCTGATCGGCCGCCTGCCTTGCGTGAGAGAGATTGCCAATGTGATCAGAGTAGAAAGAGGGTACTGACATGTACAAAGGCCTGATTGATCGCTACAGAAAGTTTCTTCCTGTTGCAGATGATGCTGAGATTATCACCTTAAATGAGGGGAACACACCTCTAATTCCCGTGCCCGAACTGGCAAAGGCAGCAGGGATCGATGCCAAAATCTACGTGAAGTACGAAGGCCTAAACCCTACAGGGTCGTTTAAAGATCGCGGCATGACCATGGCGGTGACCAAAGCTAAAGAAGAGGGCATGAAAGTGGTAATGTGCGCTTCGACTGGAAACACCTCGGCTTCTGCAGCGGCCTATGCTGCAAGAGCCGGTATGAAGTCGGTGGTACTTATCCCAGACGGCAACATCGCTCTGGGCAAACTGGCTCAGTCCATGATCTATGGTGCTAAAGTTGTGGCAGTGGACGGGAACTTCGACGACTGCTTGAAGTACGTGAGGGACCTCTGCCAGAGGCACCCCATCGCCCTGGTAAACTCCATCAATCCCTACAGGCTTGAAGGGCAGAAAACCGCTGCTTTCGAGATCGTCGACGACCTAGAAGATGCTCCCGACTACCTCATCATACCGGTGGGAAATGCCGGAAATATTAGCGCCTACTTCATGGGTTTTGCCCAGTATTTCGAAGCGGGCATCTCTACCAAGATACCCAAGCTCTGGGGAATGCAGGCGGCAGGAGCGGCACCGATCGTGGAAAACAGGGTTTTTGAAAAACCGGAGACCGTGGCTACGGCCATAAGGATCGGCAATCCAGCAAGCTGGGAGAAGGCAGTAGCTGCAAGGGATAAGTCCAATGGACGCATCGAGAAGGTCACGGACCAAGAGATACTCGAAGCCTACAAGCTCATTGCTAGGACCGCAGGAGTCTTCTGCGAACCGGCTTCTGCAGCAACTGTCGCAGGTCTTATAAAGTACGGCCGGGACATTGAACCTGGAAGCACGGTGGTTCTTGTTCTCACAGGCAACGGGTTGAAAGACCCGGACAATGCCATTAAGTCTGCCCCTGAGATCTTCCATGTGAAAAACGACATCAGGGCAATAGAAGAGGTAGTCCTATGAAGGTCTTAGCACCGGCCACAACGGCCAATCTGGGACCGGGATTTGACCTTCTCGGTGCCAGCTTGGATATGGAAAACGAGATCTGGGCAGAGTTTGCCGATAGCTACTTTCTCCAAGAAGAAGGCTACAGCGAAGGGACAGAGCTAGACGACCACTTGGTATGCAAGGTGATGCGGAGCTTTCTAATGGAACAGGGCATAAGCCGCCCGTTCGCTCTTAAGGCCAAAAACAGAATCCCCTTTGCCAGAGGATTGGGCTCGTCGTCAGCTGCTATCGTGGGAGGTTTGGTTTTGGCAAATGCCTTAGCTGGAAGTCCCCTTGATGCAGCAGAACTCCTCCGAAGGGCTGTGGAGATAGAAGGGCATCCGGACAACGTAGCCCCTGCACTTCTTGGAGGGGTGGTTCTGGCTGCAAAAGACACCTACATCAGCTTACCTGCGCCGCAGGTTTCGGCGTTTGTGCTCATTCCCGACTTCAAAGTCTCAACGGAAAAGGCCCGCCGGATTCTGCCGCAGACCTATAGTAGGGAGGTTGCTGTCAGAAACAGCAGCCGTTTGTCTCAGCTGGTCATAGCCCTCGAGCGTGGTGACAGCGAGCTCTTTCTGCAGGCTCTAGACGATGAGATTCACCAGCCTTTCAGAGGACAGCTCATACCGGGATACGACGCCCTGAGCGCTCAAGCGGTGAAACTCGGAGGCCGGATCGTCATTTCGGGCTCGGGCCCGACGCTGCTCTACCTGACCGCAGAGTCACCTGACACGGCGAAAAAGGCAGCCTCCGACCTGTCGGAGACCTGGAAAGAGCAGTTCGCCGTGGAAAACGCAGTAGTACAGGTAAAACTTGGTGCAAAAGGAGCAAGAATCCTGGAAGCAGAGGATTAATTGGCGCTTTCCATCTTGATTTTGCCCTGGAATGTGCTACAATAATCCTTGCAGGTTAGTTCTGTCGGGCTGTGGCGCAGCTTGGCTAGCGCGCTTCCTTGGGGTGGAAGAGGTCGCTGGTTCAAATCCAGTCAGCCCGACCATTTTTTTTGGAGACAACCCAGAGAACGCCGTTTGTTAGGCGTGTCTCTGGGTTTTTTTGTGTCACCAGCCGGACTTGCAGGAAACCTCTTTTCCTTTCAAGAAATTAGAAAGCAAACCAAATAAAGGGGAGGAGTAAGGGTGTTTCCTAAAAAAGTGCTTGGCTTAATCGTTTTGTTTTTAGTGGTTCTTGCAGGAGCGGCGTTTGCCGAGGAAGAGGTTTTGACTCTTAAAGTGATGACCTACAACATCCAGATCGCCGCAACGGCCAACAACCCTGGATGGGTAGTGGCCAACTTCGATCTCGACGGCATAGCGGAGATGATCAGGGAGCAAGATCCCGACATCGTTGCCCTCCAGGAAGTGGACCGCTACCGCGGCAGGAGCGGCTATGTAGACCAGGTTGCAGAGCTTGCGGAGAAACTTGGCATGTATTGGGCGTACTCGCCGTCTTACTTCGACTATGAAACCGCAAACGGCAGAGGTATGTACGGCAATGCCATTTTGTCGAAGTATCCCATAGTCAACCAGTACTACCATACGCTGTGGAGGAGAGCGACCCTAGAGCCGGGAGAAGCTTCTTGGGTCATCGAGAAGAGATCTCTCCTAGAAACTCAGATAGATGTCAATGGAACCATCGTTCACGCCTACTCCACGCACCTTTCGACCACTCAGGATCAAAGAGCGGAGCAGACCACAGAGATCATGAGCCTGGTAGCGCAGACAAAAGGGCCCAAGATCATTATGGGAGATTTCAACTCCCAACCGGATGCTCCCGAGATGAAGAACCTCCTGAGGCGGTTCAGGGACGTCATGGAGCATGCTGAGGTTCGCAGCGAACAGCGGAACACCTATCCAAACGGTACTAAAGCCGATCGGGTTATCGACTACATCTTGGTTTCGCGGGAATGGACTATTAAAGAGGCACAGGTCATTGCCGACGAAGAAGGAAGATCCGACCACAACCCCATCGTGGCGGTTCTGGTTTTGGAGAAATAACCGGGAGGGCTGGTGCCCTCCTTTTTTGTTTGGCGATTTCCGCTCTTTCTTCGGTTAACTTGAAGAAAGGTAATTGCCACAATTTTGGCGAACTTCTACCTAGACTGGAGGTGGCAAAGTGGCGCAGTCTAAGACAAACGATAGAAGTGTTGATTTTTCGGCGGCACTCCAGGGGTATCCAAGAGACCCCAAATACCTGCTGCCTGTCCTTTACAAGCTTCAGGAGAACTACGGGTTCCTCAGTACCGAAATGCTGCAGGAAGCAGCTCGCCATCTGGGAGTTCCCGTCGGGAAGGTTTACAGCCTTGCAACGTTCGGAGAAGAGTTTCGTCTCGAACCTCTTGGCAGATGCGTTATCGAAGTCTGCAGTGGCGCCTGCTGCAGGATTAAGGGTTCGGGGGGTATCCTCTCGGTGCTCGAAGCCGAGCTGGGTATCAAAGCTGGGCAAACTACGCAAAACGGCGCGTTCACGCTCCTTGAGGCTAGCTGTATCGATGCCTGCGCACTTGCTCCTGCCATGCGAGTCAACGGGCATCTCTACGGGAACCTGCAGGGCGGAGATGTCCTGAGAATCATTAAAGAGTACGAACTACTGCAGAAGAGCTCTGCTAAATGAGGTGACACTATGGTCTGGAAGGAAAGCCTGCAGGAGGCCGCCTGCACCCATAGTCAAAGCGATCCCTGTCCGGTGGTTTTGGACTGTTTGCGAAGCGCCGAACCCCTCTGCGAGCTGCGCCATAACGGGAAAACACCATGGCAGGCTGCCGAAGAGAACCAGGTGGTTGTTCGCATAGGTCTTGGAAGCTGCGGTATTGCTGCTGGTGCTAAAAAGACCTACAACTACTTCAAGAGTCAGCTAGCAAAAAGCGGAGAGCTCAAAGACCGAGTGGTGCTTAAAAAGACTGGGTGTCTGGGTCTCTGCAGCCACGAAGTTGTGGTCAGCGTCGAAAAAAGCGACAGAGTTGTGTTTTTCAAAAACGTCAACATCGAACGGGCGTCGGAGATTCTGGAGCTTTACATCCAAGGAGATAGCCTTCCGGAGGACGGCGTTTTAGGGATAGTTCGGAAAGACCAAGAGGACGGCCAGAAGATCGGCTCTCTTCAGGCCTATTTAAACTCAAGGGTTCTTTTGCAGAATGCAGGTCTTATCGATCCTTCATCTTTCGACGAGTACCTAGCTTCTGGGGGAATGGCTGCCTTTGCCGGAGCTCTGAAAATGCAGAGAAGGGGCGAAGAAGGCAGGATGCTTTCAGCCATTTTGGCCGCTATGTCCAAGTCTGGAGATTTCTGCATCGAAAAAGAGCGTTTAGTGGAGTTTAAGGAGCGTTCAGGAGAGAAGACGGTAGTCCTTCGGGCTCTAGAGCAGGATACCAGTTCATTTACGGTGCGTACCATCCTCGAAAGCGACCCCTACAGCGCCGTTGAAGGGTTGATGGTGATCTGCGTCCTTTTAGGTGCAAGCCGCGGCCTGGTCTTTCTTGATCCGAAGTTCAAGAACGCCCGGGTTCTTCTGGAAGATGCCGTTTGCCAGCTGCAAGAAGCAGGGCTTCTAGGGGAGGAGGTTTTGGGCTCGGGGTTCTCCCTCAGAATTGAAGTCTTTCCAGGGTTAGAAAGCGCGGTCTGTGCAGAAGACGGTGCAGTTTTTGCAGCTGTATTAGGAGACCGGCCAAAACCCGGAAGTTCCGGCAAGGCGCAGGGAGGTTCTCTCACCTGCCATCTGGAGGATGCGGTCTATGCAGTGAGGCTTGGGGCGCTCTGGCCTGGATGGTCTGAGCACCCCTTTAAGGGGGAAATCCCGGAGACCCAGGTCGTCTCACTGTTAGGCAGGGTCGAGAATGCCGGCTGCATTGAGGTGCCTTTGGGCACTTCACTCCGAGAAATCGTCTACGACTACGGCGGAGGAGTGGAAAACCGGAAGGTGTTGAAGGCTCTGCAGATCGGAGGCGCCTCAGGGGGCTTTCTCCCTGCAAGGCTAATAGATACGCCCCTTGATCAGGGTCTACTTCAGACCCTTGGCATTAAGCGGTTTGGCAGCATTTTGGTCTTGGACCAGGACTGCTGCATCGTCGACCAAACCTACTACAGTCTTAAAGAAATGTCCGGGCATTCGTGCGGGCTTTGCATACCCTGCCGGGAAGGACTTTTTCGCCTTGTGGAGATGCTCGGGAGCATCAAAAGGGCGGGTCAAGGACCGGAGAACCTGAAGCGGTTTCAAATCCTCAGCCAGTTGGAGAAGCTGGCGGAGACCATCAGAGACACATCCCGTTGCAGCCACGGCTCATCTGCGGTAACCCCGCTGCTTACAGGGCTTACGTACTTCAAAGACGAGTTTAGGGCCCACATCTTCGAAGAACGATGCCCTGCCAACCAGTGTAAAGGGCTTTTGAAGTTTAAAATCGATGCAGAACTCTGCACAGGCTGCAGCATCTGTCGGGAGCGCTGCCCGGAAGATGCCATTATCGGCCAGAGCAAGTTCAGCCACTTTATTATAGAAGATCGGTGCACCAGCTGCGGCATCTGCCACGAAGTCTGCCCGTTTGGTGCAGTGAGCTTCAGCTGAGGACGGCAAGGAGGGATGGGAATGGAAGAGGTTAAAGTTGCGGTAAACGGCACGACCTACAGCGCCAGAAATGACCAGACTATTCTTTCTCTTTGCCGGGATATCGGCATAGACATACCTACACTCTGCAGTGCAGACTGCCTGGACACCAGAGAAAACTGTCGGATCTGTGTGGTGGAGGTGGTTGGCAAGGCGCGGCTTGTTCCGGCCTGCTCAACGCCTATTGCCCCAGGTATGGAGATTTGGACCCATTCGGAACGGGTTAAACGGGCAAGAAAAACCGTTCTCGAGCTCCTGCTTGCCAACCACCCTGAAGACTGTCTGATCTGCCTGAAAAACGGCGAATGCGAGATCCAGGATCTGGCCAAGGAGTTTGGCATCAGGGAGCGGAGGTTTGTCGGTCTGAAGAAAGAGCAAGGGACAGACCTGTCTTCTAGAGCCATCGAAAGGGATCCGAACAAGTGCGTTCTCTGCGGAAGGTGCGTGGAGATCTGCAGCGAGAAGCAGGATGTAGGGGCTCTGGACTACCACCACAGGGGTTTTGACACAATCATCGGACCTGTCTCGGGAGAGCTCGCATCATCGGACTGCGTTTTTTGCGGGCAGTGCGTTTTGACATGCCCCACAGGCGCGTTGAGGGAGAGAAGTGCGCTGAAAAACGTTTGGACCGCTATCTCCGATCCGGGGAAGAAAGTCGCTGCAGTTGTTTCTCCTGCCGCTAAGGTGGGGCTCTTTCGCGCTAGAGAGCCGCAGACTGTGGACGGTCTTTTGGTTGGCGCCCTGAAAACCTTGGGTTTTGACTACGTTTTCGACATGAGTATCGCCAATAGGCTCTACCTTGAGCTCTTGGCTTTGGAAGTGAAAGAGCGGAAGGCCGGGGGCGGACCTCCTGTCATTCCCGCCTTTTGTCCTGCCGTTATGGCTCTTGTGGAAAAGCGGTATCCTAAGCTTTTGCCGTTTGCCAGCGAGGTAAAGTCCCCTGGTCAGATTGCAGGGATCCTTGCCAAGCGCTACCTAGAGCAAAAAGAAGACCTCAGCCCAAGGGACCTTTTCGTAGTAGAGATCAAACCATGTACCGCAGCCAAAGAAGAAGCGAACCGAACTGGTTCAGCTCAAAACGGCTATCAGCCGGTAGATGGAGTGCTCACCACAAGAGAGCTTGAGCGCATGTTCCTAACAAGCGGTATCAAAGAGGAAAAGCTCGAAATGAAGCCTTTTGACGAGCCGTTTACCAATCTCTACCCTTGCCTTGGCCTGCTGGAGACGGCAGGTGGCATTGTACAGGCTCTGCACGAGGCAGGTTGCCGAGGAGAATTGAGGAAAGCAAAAGGCCTTAAAGCCTTCAGGGACATAGAGGAGTTTGCAGACTGCGATCTTTTGGAGGTGTACGCCTGTCCTGTGGGCTGTATCGGCGGCGGAGGAGCAAATATCCACAGCTTTACGGAAGCAAAGAAGCACAGGGTTCGGCTTGCAGCTCTGAGCATTGGAGAAGGGGAAAAACCTTTGGAAGAAGCTGAAAAAGCTTATGCACAGATCAAGACGGACATCGTGTCAGAGAAATCTGCAGTATTCTACAGAGAGAAAGCCGGAGTCGGTGTCCGAAGCCGATCGTAAACGGGCTTTCTGCGGTTTCCGAGCGGAGGGAACTAAACATGGAGACGTTTGTAGCGCGAGTAAACGAGCAGAAGAAACAGCTGAAAAGACCTCTCGTGGGGCTGGCTTTGGGAAGTGGAGCTGCGAGGGGAATGGCTCACATCGGCGTTTTGCAGGTGCTTTTTGAAGAGGACATCCCTATAGACTGCATCACAGGAACATCCATCGGATCCCTTGTAGGAGCGATGATCCTGTCGGGCTGGACGCCGCAGTTTCTCGGCAGGTTTGCCCGAGCTGTGGGAAAGGAGCACATGGTCTCGGCTTTGGATTTTGTGATTCCCCCGAAGACGGGGCTGATCAACGGGAACAGAATAAAGGTTTTGCTCGAAAGAGTGTTGAAAATAAAGAATATCGAAGAGCTTCCCAAGCCGTTTGCGGCGGTTTCCACCGACATTGCCACTGGAGAGCGAGTGGTTCACGACAGGGGAAGCCTCCTAGAAGGAATTAGGGCTAGCATTTCGGTGCCTGGAGTCTTCGTCCCAGCGGAGGAGCGCGAAAGCGGCAGGCTCCTTGTGGACGGAGGGGTGGTGGATCCCGTTCCTTTGGATGTTTTAGTGGAGGCTGGCGTGGAGATTCAGATCGGTGTGAACATCCTGCGCAAACCCGATACGGCGGAAAAACCTAAAGATGTGATCGACATCTTGCTTAATTCTATAGACATCATGGGAGCTCAGATCTTTGAACTCAAAAGCACGGGGAAGGCCATAGTGCTCGAACCGCTTTTGGGACATCGGTTCGGCAGCATGGACTTTCATAAAGCTGAACCTATGATAGAACTGGGGAGAAAGTGCGCTTTAGAAAAGCTTCCTGAGATCAAAGAAAGGCTAAGATCGGAAGGGGTTTTGTAAATGCTGTCTGTAGAAGAAGTGGCCGGTGCTGCAGCAGGATGCGTCCGGTGCAGTATCAGAAAGAATACACCGGAAGTGGTCTTCGGAAAGGGGAGCCCAGACGCTCGGATCATGGTGGTGCTGGAAGCTCCTGATGCCGACGCGGCCAAAGAGGGGAAGCCTATCTCGGGCGAAGCCGGGGAGCTTCTGTATAACATTTTCGCTGCATCGCATATTAAGGGTGGAGACGTGTACGTAACCAATCTCGTCAAGTGCAACCCTCCCGAAGAGAGAACGCCTACTGAAGAAGAAATCGGCTCCTGCAAAACGTGGCTGGATCTGGAAATAGCTGCCGTTCAGCCGGACTATCTCATCCTCATGGGTGTTGCGCCGCTCAGAGCTTTTTTCGGTGAGGATGCAGCAATACAGGAGTTTAGAGGTAAATGGCATAGTTTTGGTGAAATAAAAGTACTGTGTACTTACCAACCCAAAACCCTGCTGAAAAAACCCGAGTACAAGAGAATGGTTTGGGAGGACTTTAAGATGCTTATGAGAGATTTGGGTATCTTAAAGCCGTAAACCGGCAAAAAAAAGAAGAACTTTACAAGTTCTGCAAGTTTTTCAAACCAAGCAGAGGGAAAGAGGTTTTTTTGCAGAAGATTTGTAAGGATACTCTCATTGATCAATTTAGTTATACTGCCGAAAGGGGAGAGAGTTTTGAAGAAGTACGATACTTCCCAGATTAGAAACGTCGCTATCATTGGCCATGGTGGAACAGGTAAGACCATGCTCACAGAGGCCATCCTGTTCCATGCCGGCGCCACCAAGAGAAAAGGATCGATTAGCGACGGGAATACGGTTTCTGACTACGATCCCGAAGAGATCAAAAGAGGGACGTCGATATCGACGGCTTTAACTACATGCCAGTGGAAAGATACTAAAATCAACCTGCTGGATACACCTGGATTTTTTGATTTTGTCGGCGAAGTTGTAGCAGCTTTGGAGGTAACAGAAGGAGCCGTCAGCGTTCTTTCTGCTACAGACTCCCTTCCAGTTGGTTTTTTCACAACCTGGAAACTGGCGGATGAGAGAAAGCTTGCCCGCACCATTTTTATTAACAAAATGGATAAGGAAAACGCTTCCTTTGAAAGAGTTTACGGCGAGCTGAGAGAAAAACTGGGAACTAAAGTTGTGCCGATCAACTTACCGATAGGCAGCCACACTAGCTTTGAGGGTGTAGTAGACCTGGTTAATATGAAAGCCTACTACCAAAAGGGCGGCGATACAGTCGAAGCCGAGATTCCCGAAGACTTGAAAGCGGAAGCAGAAAAATACCGCGAAGAGATGATCGAAGCGGTAGTAGTAGCCGACGAGGAAATACTCGAGCGCTACTTTGAAGGCGAAGAGATCTCCGCAGAAGAAATCAAGCGCTGCATGCGCCTTGCTGCTGCACAGAAAGAAGTCTTCCCTGTACTCTGCGGTTCGGCAGAACTGAGTATCGGTATTCAACCATTGATGAACATGCTGGTCTACGGCATGCCGGCTCCAGTAGCTAAAGTGCCAGCCAACAGAGGCGGAGAAAAGATCGAACTAGATCCCGCTTCCGGTCAGAATGCCGCACTGGTGTTCAAGACTTTGGCCGACCCCTACGTGGGCAAGATCACCCTGTTTAGAGTGTACAGCGGTGCTATAAAGAGCGACTCCCAGATCTTCAATGCCACCAAAGGCGAAACCGAAAGACTCGGACAGCTCTTCTTCATGCAGGGCAAAGACCAGTTGGCGACCGATGAGATAGTTGCCGGTGACATCGGTGGCGTAGCCAAACTGCAGTATACAGAGACATCAGATTCCCTTTGCGATAAAGACAAGATTGTCACTTTTGATCCGATTAAGTTCCCGAGACCAGTACTGACTTTAGCCGTATATCCCAAAGGCAAAGCCGATACGGACAAAGTTGCTGCAGGTCTCAGCCGCTTGAGCGAAGAGGATCCCACCATCTCCCTGGAGCAGAGCAAGGAGACCAACGAGTTCCTCCTTTCCGGTATGGGCGATCTGCATCTGGAAATCATCGCCAGCCGCTTGAAGAAAAAGTTCGGCGTTGAGATGGAACTGGTAGATCCTAAGGTGCCGTACCGCGAGACCATTAGAGGCACTGCGAAAGTTGAAGGCAAGCACAAGAAGCAGAGCGGTGGCAGAGGCCAGTACGGTCACGTTTGGCTTGAACTCTCTCCGCTTCCACTTGGTGAAGGCTTTGCATTTGAAGACAACATCTTTGGCGGCGCAGTACCAAAGCAGTACATTCCCGCAGTTGAAAAAGGCATCAGGGAAACCATGAGCGAAGGCGTTCTTGCAGGATATCCTGTGGTGGACGTTAAGGTTAGCCTTTTTGATGGTTCCTACCACGACGTCGACTCTTCGGAAATGGCCTTTAAGATCGCAGCCTCCATGGCCTTTAAGAAGGGCTTTATGGAAGCCAGACCGATCATCCTCGAGCCGATTATGTCTGTTGAAGTTACGGTACCCGATGAGTACATGGGCGATGTTATGGGCAACTTGAACAAGAAGCGCGGCAAGATCCTCGGTATGGATCCGGGAGATGGCACCCAGGTGGTAAAAGCTCTGGTGCCGATGAGCGAGATGTTCAGGTTCGCAATCGAACTGAGAGCCATGACTCAGGGTTGGGGAACCTTCGTAAGTACCTTCGATCATTACGAGGAGCTCCCGGCTCAGCTGGCAGAAAAGGTCATTGCTGAAAAACAGCAGAGCGAGGGCAACTAACGAGAAGCGAGATAGAAGGGAAACTGCTGCCACAGGCAGCAGTTTTTTCTGAGCGGAGGTGCCCTGGAGAAGGTACGGTTTACGTTCCGTGCCAGCGGAGTTTCGGGGTTTGGCTCCAGCTTAAATGGGTTATATGTATTTGGTGGGCCGAAAGCCCGGTTTGGCTTTGGGACAGACATCAAATAAGATCTAGGATCTGAAGCCTAAAAACAAAAGGGAAGGGGATAAAAGGTGGTCAGAAACTTGCTTGTGATTGCGCTAGTGCTGCTTATGAGTTTTGCTGCAGTTGCAGAAGAGCGCTACCTCGAATTCACCCACTACTCTGAGGTTTTGGGTAAGGAGAAGAAGTTTGCGGTGATTCTGCCGCCGGACTACACAACGGAAAAAGCTTATCCTGTTCTATACATGCTTCACGGTGCCGGTGGCGACTATCTGGACTGGCACAAGCCTGATGGGAAGCTCTACGAGCTCTCGAGAAACTACCAGATGATTATCGTTACGCCGGATGTAGAGACCTCTTGGCTGGTTGACAGCCACATTAAGCCCGAATCTAAGTACGAAACCTACATGATCCAGGAGTTCCTGCCGTACATTGAAGCTAACTTCTCTATCATCGACTCCTACAGGGCACGGGGCATTATGGGCCTTTCCATGGGCGGACACGGTGCAATGATGCTGGCCTTAAAGTACCCGGACATCTTCGGTGTTGCCAGTTCTACGAGCGGAGTCTTGGACATCCGCATGCTGCCTAATACCGCAGGAAAGAAGGATGTTTTGGGCGAGCCGTCACAGTATCCAGAGGAGTGGAACAACGCTTCTGCTAACTACCTAGCGCAGAATCTGCGCAACATGCGCCGCAAGCCGCGGATCATGTTCGATGTTGGCCTCGGCGACTACGTCTACGATACCAATATGGCTTTCCACAAGACCCTGAAAGAGCAGGGTGTAGATCACATTTTCCGGCTCTATCCCGGGACCCACTCTTGGGGATACTGGGTGGCAAGGCTCCCGGAACACCTGGCCTTCCACGCAGAAAACCTCAGATCGCCGCAAATTGTTTGGGACGAATAATAATAATTAGTAGGTTGGCGTAATAAATCTACCTTAGGAGGTGGATTTATGCGCCAAGCCTACTCTATTTTGTGGGGACTTTTTGCCGCTCTTGTGCTTTACTTAGCTTCGTCTGCGGTTTTGGGGCTGGTCTCTTACCTGGGCTGGTTCGAACTGGGGAAGCTGGGTTATGACATTCTGCACTACCTTATCGTTGCCGGAGCTTGTTTTGTGGCAGCAAGGAAAGCTGCTGACAGGGGCTGGCTTGTAGGATTGCTGATATCTCTTTGCATCGCTTTGTTTGCACTGTTGATGCAGTACAGCCTGGGAAGACCTATCATGGATCAGCTGGTGCGTTCTGCCATTACAGTGGCGGTGGGTACCATAGCAGGTGCCTTGGGCGTCAATATCTGATCAGGTGTACTTCACCCCGTTCTTCAAAGAACCTGACGAACTCATCCAGCCTTTCCCTGGGAACTTTTACGGCGTAGTGAAAGCGCCCAATCGGTTTTTCCGGGGGATCTGTAGCTAGACTGCGATCAACAGTAGTGCTGCCGATCATGTTGGCCCCAATTGCAGGCATGGTCAGGTATAGACTGCCAACCAGTCTAGCAAATCCTAAGGGATCGTAACCTGGTGGTACTTGATCCGGCGTTCTGAGGCCTACCGGCTCTATCCTGTGAGGGAAAGTCCCGATCTTAGCTTCGATATCTTCACGGGTGCCCAAGTAGTCACCGACAATCAAACTCAATTTCTCACCCCCAGTAGTAGTGTTGCATATTCAGGAGCATTCTTGCATGCGTGAGGCAGGAGACCTGATGAAAAACCTAGAATAAAAGTTTGTGGTATTGGAAAAATCTCTCTTATAGACTTTGAGAGTTTGCCGCATTTTAAGATATTTACTATAGATGAAAGGACGAAAACCAATGGATAAAACTATTCCAGTAGGCGTCAGTGCTCGCCATGTTCATTTATCACAGAAGGACTTGGAGATTCTTTTTGGAGAGGGCTACCAGCTTACTCCCAAAAAGCCGCTTTCACAGCCAGGTCAGTATGCTGCTGAAGAGACAGTGGAAGTTGTAGGTCCCAAGCGGAGCTTCCCTACAGTTAGGATCTTAGGTCCTGTTAGAGGCCAAACCCAGGTAGAGCTGTCTTTGACCGACTGCTTCACGATCGGCGTCACCGCTCCTGTCAGAGAGTCGGGAGACATTAAGGGCTCCGGAAGCGTTACTCTGGTTGGTCCTAAAGGCCAGGTAACCCTCGAAGAGGGAGTTATTGTTGCAGGAAGGCATATTCACATGCATCCCGACGATGCCAAACGCTTCGGTGTCACAGACAAGCAGAGAGTCCGCGTGAAAACTGAAGGCGAACGTGCCATGATCATGGAAAACGTAATCGTCCGCGTACGTGATGACTTCGCACTGGAGATGCACATCGACACTGACGAAGCTAACGCTGCAGGACTGGCCAACGGCGCAACGGTGACAATTATCGACTAAGGCTCAGTTGATTTTTTCCGTGAAGAAAGGGAAATAATAGCTGCAGGGGTGTCTTATTGTCTAGTGAGCAGCAGCGCATTGCAGTTGCATCAACCTGCAGTGAGTATGCACCAAGCATGCAGATGCTGAGGGGTTTCATAGAAACCCAAGGGGCAGAAGATGCCAGTTGTAGCTACTGTAAACACTGGTCCATCGAAGAGGATCAGTGCAAACTGGATATTTTTGATAGTCAGCTGACTAGTCTAGATCAAACATAAGTAGGGCGTTGCCCTACTTATGTTTGTTTAAAACGCCAGTAACCCGGAGGTAGTCTTTAGGTCTCAAGTGGCAAATAAAGACAAGTTTGAAAGTTAGAGGAAGAAGGTATTATAGTTTCAATTAGCCAATAGTAAAAACAACTGCACGCGAACTTAAGGGGGGCTATCAGTGAAGAAGGTCTGCACCATACTTTGCATCATTAGTATCTTGAGCTTAGGCGTTTTTGCTAAATCCGTTTGGGAATTGGGTCTCGGTCTCACTGAGATTGAGGATACTTACTACGGTTCGTTCAGCTTCCGTCCGGACATTAAAGTCGGCAAACTCGGTCTCGGGCTTTCGCTCACGTTGCATTTCAATGCTCAGGGATTACGCCTGGAGGACTGGCAGGATAATGGTAACTTCAGCATCACCAAATCACTTGCCAGAGTAGTGCGCTATGTTTCCTGGGCAGAGCTCGGTGATCCCGTGTACTTCAGGTTGGGAGAGCTCAGCAATGTTTATGTGGCTAACGGTTTGATCATGGACGGTTACCGCAATCTGTCCGCCTACGAGATTAGAAGCGATATCAGGAAGCTAGGCGTTGACCTGGCGGGAGATGCGGGCATCCTCGGAGCTCATGTAATGGTAAACGATGCTCTGAAGCCGGAACTGTTCGTGCTTCATCCTTACGTCAGACCCCTGTATTTTGTTGACGGCATTCCCGGCTTTTTGAAGAACACTTCTGTAGGTGTGGTCTACGCCAGAGATACCAGACCAGCTTACAAAATGCCGTATGCTTACGGTTTGGATTTGACCATGCCGCTTTTAAGGAACTTTGTCTTTTACTTCCACACTGCGGAACTGGCAAACAACTCCCGTGGACATGCTGTCGGAGCTAGATCCAACCTTGGACCTCTCTATCTGCGTGGAGAATACAGAGTTTACGGCGAGGACTTCAGACCTGCAGTCTACGACTGGCAGTACGAGGACTACGGAACAGCAATGGTGCTCCAGTCGCCAAAGGCAAATGGCTATATGGCTGAAGCCGGTTTCTCGTTACTGCAGGACAACTTGTACTTCAACATCCGCTACGACAACATGATGATCGAAGGGCAGGATTCGGTACCAACCCTTACAGGACGTGCCGTCATCGGATCTGACCTGTTTGCTGCCGTTACCGGACGCAAGGGGCAACTGGAGGCAAGCTACAGCCAGCTGAACTTCGTGAAGATCGGTGATTTTACCAACCAGAGAACGAAGATCGACGCAGCGGTTAGCTTAGAGCTCTACCGTGGGCTCATGGGCCGCTATGTGTACACCGTTACCTTCACCGAGAACAGCACCCCTGTCAGATTCCAAGCCTTTGAAGTGGTTCTAGGCGGAGGATTCTAGACAGGCATCCCCCCTTTATTTTACACAGGCTAAAGGAGTTAGAGTTTTGACAACGAAGTCTAACTTAGCCAGAAATGACTCAACATTCTATAAAGGGGGTTTTTTGGTGGGCAAAAGAAGTTTGGTGCTGTTGGTACTGCTTCTCGTTGGGAGTATGTGCTTGGCTGCTGCAGCCGAGTCCGGTGAGCTGATTCTTCCGGATTTCCTTGCTGGCAAGGTGCCGGCTTTTGTGGACGATTTCGACAACCTCGACAACTGGATCGAGGAAGAGGACTTCGAGTTCAACCAGTGGGCAATCACCACCAAAGGTTTCTTGAAGGTCCAAGATGGAGTGCTCTTTAGGGAGACTGCAGGAAACTCTGGTCTGAAACTGAAGAACTTGGAGATTGTAGATGCGGCAGTAGCAGTACGCATCCGCATGGCAAAAGTCCCAGAGTCCGGAACAGTCGGTGCTAGAATTCACTTAAGAAACGCCGAGATGAACTGGTGCTACGGCAGGGGAATCAACGCTTCTAGCTATAGCTATGAGCTGGCAACATGGCACGGCAAGGGCAACGATAAGAAAGCCATAGTTGGCCCACAATCGCCAACTGCTCAGTTTACAGAAGAGTTAGGCTGGGCAACCATTACTGCAGTTATTCAGGGGAATAAACTGAGCTATTACTTAAACGGCGAGCTCATCGCCGAAAGCGATGATCCCGAATCCCCATTTGCCAAAGGCGGAATCTTCCTGTCTCTGACTCACAATATGGAAATTGACAAGATAGCTGTTTATACGTTATAGAAACTAGACAGGCGCTCTGTGAAAAGCGCCTGTTTTTCTTTAGAAGGAATTTTCTGCTGTCAGTGGAATAATTAAGTGGCAGAAAAGGCGAGCAAAACCGTTAGGTTTATGCCAATAGCTTTTGCCGCCAACAAAACGCAGCTGTATCAAGCTGCAGAAAACGGGGGTGTACTTTATGAAAAGAGGTTTGTTGTTGGCTTTGATTCTGGTTTTAAGTGCCGTCGCATTGGCAGCTCCCACAAACTTAGCCCTTAACAAAGAGTATGTCTTTAACATCGGGGCTCACGCCAACTATCCCGATAGCGGCAATGAACTTACAGACGGCAAATATGCACGGGCTGTAGGTTATGGCGATCCCGACTTCTTTGCTGTTTTGCGCGAAGACTATCGTATAGTGGTCATCGACTTAGAAGCAGTTTACAAGATTGATAAAGTGCTCTGTAACTTCCTCAATCAATACGATGTCGGTTGCTATCGTCCAAGTCAGATCGCACTGTCCTTGTCCGAGGACGGCAGGAGATGGAGATCTGCAGATTATCAGGAAGTCTATGAGGATGAACTGCCAAAGACCGGTACCTACCTCCATCGCTATGAACTTGATGGAGGCGGAATGAAGGCCAGGTACGTAGCTGTTAAGTTCAACTGCGAAATCTGGGTATTTATCGATGAGTTCGAGGTAATCGGCGATCCCGATACCAAACAGGAGTCTACAGCAAAAATCAGCATCTACGACATCGACTTCGAAGACATCGATTTCGAGTTCTAGACCAAAGTAGATCCAAAAGAGCCGCCGGGTTTCTTGGAAACCCGGCTTTTTTTGTGTGAGAAGTTGAGCCAAAAAACACTAGTGAACAGCAGATCCATGGCAGAAGTAGCAGGAAATAATTCCTTTCGGTGGAATAATAACACTAAATGAAGATGTGCCGGCTCAAGGGCTTTAAGTGAGCTGCACGTTCATTCAAGAGAATAAAGAGGGGTGTACGTAATGAAAAAAGGTTTGTTGTTGTTGATCGTAGTACTTGTTTTCAGCTCAATGGTGCTTGCTGCCGATACGAACTTGGCACTGGGCAAGGAATACGTTTTCAACATTGAGTCCGATCCAACCTATCCTGACAACGGTTCCATGCTCACCGACGGAGTTCGCGCAAATGCCGCATACTACAGAAACGCTGCTTACTTCGGCCACTTGAGACAGGACTACCGCATTGTGGTTATCGACCTTGAAGCAGTTTACAAGATCGACAAAGTTCTCTGCCACTTCCTCAATCAGCAGGATGTAGGTATTGGACGTCCTGAGATCGTCGGACTTTCCCTGTCCGAAGACGGTAGAAGATGGAGATCTGTGGATTACGTTGAGCTTTGGGAAGATGAAAAGCCCAAGACAGGCACATATCAACAGACCTTTGAACTGAGAGGCGGAGGAATGAAGGCCAGATACGTTGCTGTCAAGTTTGACACTGCAGTTTGGGTCTTCATCGATGAGTTTGAGGTCTTTGGCGATCCTAGCACCAAAGAAGAATCCACCGCTAAAGTCGACGTTTACGATATCGACTTTGAAGAGATCGATTTCGAGTTCTAAGACTAGCTTGATTGAAGGTGGCACGAGCCACCTTCTTTTTATTGAAAGGGAGTTTGGAGATGGACATCGTTGAAGTGGTAAATCAGGCTCCTGTTGGATTTCAAGATACCGGAGGGTTGGAGTTGATAGGGCCGGAAGACACTCTATTGGATTGGCAGCAGAAAAGGGAGGACATTAAACGTGCTTGGAGCGATTTTTTAGGAACCCCGCCTTATGGAAAACTCGGCCTGGAGTTTGTGGAGCACCCTTGGGAGGAAAGACCGGACTACACCGGCCGCTTCGTCTACATCAAGACCGAGCCCGACTACTATGAGAAACACTATCTTCTGGTGCCGAAAAAGGCACAGAAGAAGCATCCTGCGGTCCTTGTTCCCTACTACGACATCGACACGATGGTCGGGGAGAAGAAGGGAGGAGCGCACTTCACCGACACCCCAGCCAGATTCTTTGCATTGGAACTGGTGCGGAGGGGCTACGTAGTTCTTGCAGCTAGGTGGTTCTACCAGGGGCAGACTGAAGGAGAAACTCTCAGCCACTACTACGAAGGTGTCAAACGCATGGAGCAAGTCTATCCGGGTTTCAAGGGACTCAGCAAGATCGTCAGCGATCTGGGGTACGCCCTGGACTACCTAGAAAGCCTTGACTTCGTGGACAGCGAACGCATCGGTGTTGTGGGGCACTCCCTCGGGGGCAAGATGGGCCTGTACATCGCGGCATTTGACGGGAGAATTGCCGCTAGCGTATTAAGTGAGCTGGGAATCGGCATGTCTTTTAGCAACTGGGATGCCCCGTGGTATCTCGGATCCGAGGTGCGTAGCGAAGACTTTTCTCTCGACCACCACCAGCTTCTAGGCCTCATTGCGCCAAGACCGGTTTTGCTCATTGCTGGAGACGATGCTGACACCGATAAGAGCTGGTACTACGTCAACTGCGCCAAAAGCGTCTACGATCTGTGGGGATGCAGGGAACGGATCGGACTCTACAACCACCGTAGTGGCCATTCGCCCACAAAAGAAGCCATGGAGATCGCCTACACATGGCTCGACCGGTACTTAAAACCGGAGCAGGGAAGCGGTCGAGCAGAGAAGTAGCATCTTGATTTTCTAAAGCGCGGTAAAGCTTTCAGGAAGGTTCAGTCGAAAGGTTTGACACCGTGCATCAGCCCTCTTCTTGGAAAACCACCAGAGGGCTGGTTGCTTTGTTTTCTCTTTGCGAGTAAAAAGCAACACCCGAAAAAGTGCTGTGAGACTTGCCTTTTCCGCGTACGGTAAATGAGCGAACTGCGTTAACAGTGTATCCAGATAAAAAAGCGACGTCCATACAACGTTGATATTTCAACGTTTATGGACGTTCTTTGTTAGCGTAGGTGGTTAAACCCGAAAGATAGCCTCGGCGGGGTAGACGAGCTTACCTCGTCTTTCATGTTTACCGGAGGTAAAGCTAAGAGACTTCAAGGATTGTAGGTTGATGGGGTTGGCGTCAAGTGAAAACAAGAGATCTAATGAAAGAAGGAAAAAACAGAAACAGAGAGAAATTTGTAGACCAAAATGCATTTTTTGGGCTTGATCGTCGTGCATGCTGAGTTTTTCACTACAAAGAGCATTGTACTTGGGATTTTGGCTGTTTTCACTCTCACGTTCATGGATGACTCTCTGCAATAGGAGGAGGAGTGTAATAACGAAAGAGGAAATCAATACCGCTTACTTTCGCTTGGTCGTTCAGTATACTCCAGAGTTAAACCCAGAAAAGATTCATCTGATAAGAAACGCGTACGAGACGCTGACAGATCCCAAAGCTAGGTTAAACTACGATGCGCAGCTTGCCTCCAACAGCGAGGTTAAGCAACTCTGTGACGAAGGCCACCGAGCTATGATGGATCAAGACTGGGTTGGTGCCATAAACAGTTTCAAAAGAAGTTCTGGAGAGTGCTCCAAGTCTTGATGCAGTGTGGAACTTGCTGGGGCTTGCCCATTCGTTCAATAAGAACTTCGATGAAGCTGAGCGAGCGTTTAGGAAAGCATCCGAGCTTGCACCGGATGTGGCGTTGTACTGGACGAACTTGAGTTCGCTCTTCAGAGACAAAGGGAGACTGTCTGAGAACAGCCATCTAACCACATTAGCTAGAGAGTGTTCTCACAAGGCAATAGATTTGCAGCCCCAGAACGCAAGGCTTTATGTAGATGTGGCCTTAACCTACTTAGATGAAAGCGATTTTTCCGCAGCCCGTCAATGGCTCGATCGAGGGCTTTCTTGTGAAGCCAAGACTGCGATGGATGAGCTTGAAGCTTTGTTGGTTCTTGCGGAACTACACGTGAAAGCAAAAGACTACGAAAAAGTCAAAGATGTGGCAGAACAAGTCAAAAACATCCCTGAAGCAACAATACCAGTCATCGCTTATGCGTCTAAAAGACTTACATCTTTGGGATTCGAGATGTTCAAAGCCAACGACTACTTCAGTGCATTGGCCATGGTTGAGGCCGCACAGTTTCTTTACTATAAGAAAGAGCGCGTTGGACTAGAAGTGGAACTGAGAAGTGCAGTCGATTGCCTTAACGAGTTCAGCGCTTTGGAAACCGATTCGCAAGTTATCGAGCCTGTAAAGCGCTTAGCTTCGATGATGGTCTCCAGACTTCTCGACGAAGATGAAATTCCCTACAGCGCTTTTATTGATGTATACCTGAGCTTGAAAGACTATCAAGGCTCCGCTGTAGTTTCATCTTTTGAACGCTTGAAAAGCGCTTATCCGAACATCGTAAGCATCAGTCCAGAAACGATTGACGAAGCAAGGGAAAAGGGTGTCATGTTGATGGAGCTCGACGAACTTGAGAAAGACGATTCGGTAGTTCAACCTGTCAAAGACCTCTGCCGATACATCTGTCACAATGCTTTAGGTGGTGGCAGAGACGGGACGGTCATTGGTATGATCGGTACGGCTATTGACAACACCCCTACAAAGCTTCTCCGCGCATCAGTAACTAGTGTACGAAAAAAATACCCAAAGATCTACAGTTCACAAAAGCAGCTTTTTGACGAGTTAGTTCGTGCATCGCGACGTTGGTGAGCCCCAACTTTTTCCAACGTAGAGATGTCTGAACTGCTCCCTGTAAAGTAGACAGTAGAAATATCTAAAGTACCAAAGCACCAATCAACTCGGTTGGTGCTCTTTTCGAGTGAAGTCCGATAGAAGCACAAAAAGGAAAGCCATTATTACTTGAAAAAGTTGTTGCACACTTTCCATAGTACGGAAGACACTTTGAGGACCTTTACTATATGGGATTGGCTAGCTACCGGTGAGAAACACAAAGCGTGTTGAGAGTTTTCAATGGTTATTTGACAATCGAGGAACCCCAGAGCGTTCTTCTTTTCCGCACTACAGCAAAATGAAAGAACTGTTTTAGTGTGTAGATACAACAACAAACACTACGCCAATAAACGTTGGCAGTTCAACGTTTATTGGCGTTTTCTACTGGTGGAAGTTGTCAAACTCGGGAGGACGGTTGTTTTTACAAGCTCGATACGCGCAATGAGGGCCTTTTCTTAAGAAGGTCGGAAGAGAGTAGATGCTTCGTTTTTTCAGAGACGTGGAGAAAAACTGAGGTATCCTTTTTGGAATGAAAAGTCGAATGGATGAACCAGATCTTTTCCTGACTTAGAGTACTGATGTCATTTATTAGTCCAAAATAAGGTTAGAACGTCCAGATCTGTGGTACTATGGATTAGTCTGTGCAATTGTCCGTTTGAAATCACGGGTTACACACGGGAAACACAGCAAACGCAGTTTGCATGTACCTACAAGGAGGTCCTATTCATTGACACAGAAAACCCTATCAGCACGGGTTAGAACGGAACTGCCAGAAAACCTCACAGAGTTCATTTGGCAGCTGGCAGAAGCAGCTAGAGAACGCAGCAGGCTTCAAAGAGAGGAAATTCAGGTCTTTGAGCTTAGCCCCATCAATCACAGTGCAATCGTTGAGAACCAAATGGTAGTCCACATCGTAGGGGAAGGGTACCAACGCAGCTACTCTCTCTGCCTCGAAGATAGCTTTGCAGGCAAGATCGTTGTAAAGGATCTTGGAGACGAGCTGATAATGATGTTCTCCGACGAGTATGACCAGGAGCAGGAAAGAGGAGAAGACTAGAGGTGGCGAAAAGCGCAGCTTAGATTGGCTAAGATGCGCTTTTCTCTACTTGGTTTTTCAATTTGAAGATGGCTTTAAAGCACAAAGGTGCAAGGAAAGTAGCCCAGATGCCAATAAGGAAGTACCTGAGTCCGTGGGAAATCAGCTTGTCGGGAAGGATCAGCTTCAAGCCGTTCTGTATACCAAGAAGCACTGCAACTCCCAAAAGGGCTTTGATAAGTTGAATGAGAAGCGGAGCTTTCACAGTGTAGCCAACGTACTTCCCTTCTAAAAAGATGCCAATGCAGATACCGGAACAGGCTGCAACCACTTTGAAGTAGTCGGCGTTTTGAAAGATGGGTAAGGCCAGAAGTAGCGCTGCCCCAAGGACTAGGTAGGAAACGGGTTTTTCTTCCAGAAGATCAATGATCTTGCTGCCTAAAAACGCCCAAATTGCACCGATGGCAATGCCAAAGACCACATCAACAGGCCAATGGACGCCGAGGTACAGCCGGGAAAGACCTACAAGAACGATGAGCACCCCAGCTAATATGCTGAACCAGCGCTTACGCAGATGAAGGGCAAGGGTTGTCCAGCTGGTTGCGGCAAACTGGCTGTGCCCTGAAGGGAAGGAGTAACCGCCTGCTGTCTCCAAACGCAGAGAGCGAATTCCTTCCTGTCCGACGGGTCTTGGGCTTTTGAAGATGTTTTTAAGGGTGATGTTGACTAGAGCAGAAGTCAGTGCTACAAAGCCGAACTTGTACCCGAACTTTTTGTCAACGCACCAGATCAGAATCACCGCAAGGAGAATGAACAAAGTGTCTTCGCCTAGCATGGTTATACCTTGAGCGAACATATCCATAAACGGCGAGGAAAACGACTGTAGATAGCGAATTACTTCCAAGGACAAGGTCTCCCTTCTCGATGGTTTTGCTTAACCAATTCCCAATTTTTGCCGGAAATCCTGCTTATTTTCGGTGTTTGTTGCTGCGTAAAAAGAAATATCTGGTCTGGAATTCATCTCTGCCTTACAGCTAAAGGCCAAAAGGGAGGTTGTTAGTTGCTAAGGCGGCTGGTCTGCGTCTTTGGGTTGTTTTTGCTTTGTGGGTTTTTCTTAATTCAATGGCATTCAGAGGTGATAGGCAGAATGCTGATCGTGGACAGAATCGAAGAGGATTTGGTGGTAGTTGAGTGGGAACGTGGTCACTTTAAGGTGCCCAAAGACCTCTTTAAGGTTCCTGTAAGAGAAGGAGACGTCCTGGCCATTTCCATAGATGTGGACAGGGGAGCAACCGAAGATCGCAGGAAGAAGATTAGGGAGAAAATGCAGTTTGATGAGTACTGATCCCGGGCAAACCGGGGTGAAGGAGGGTAGGTCCGCACTACAACTTTTTGTGTTTTGACGGAAAACAACAATGATTAATGCAACTAAGAGAAAAAGAGTCATTGCCTATTTGCTGCTTTTGGTCTTCTCCTGCTATTTGGCAGGAGCTGCGGGTCTTTCAGCCCACTTTATCGACGTGGGACAGGGAGATGCCATTTTGGTGTGCACGCCAAACGGAAGCACTCTGCTAATCGATGCAGGGCCTAGAGTCGCAGGGAGCACCGTTGTAGAGTACCTTAAAAAACTCGGGATACACGAGATTGATGTGGTGGTTGCTACGCATCCCCACGAAGATCACATCGGCGGGTTTCCAGCAGTGTTCGAGAGCTTTTCGGTGGACAGGGTCTACTTCACCGACCACGAGCACACGACAAAAACCTATGAACGGTTCTTGGATGCAGTAAATGCCTCAGGTGCATATCGGGTCCGTGCTGTTGCAGGAAAGACCATAGACATCGATCCAGAGGTGCAGATCGAGATCCTTTCGCCACTGGACAAAAGATATCGGGACTTGAACCATTCTAGCGTGGTGCTGCGGCTGACTTACGGAAAAACCGCTTTTCTCTTTACAGGAGATATGGAAGTTCTAAATGAAAATGAACTTTTGGCAGAAAAAGTGGCAGTTGGAGCAGATGTTCTGAAGGTCGCCCACCACGGAAGCAGCACGTCATCATCCATGGTTTTTTTGGAACAGGTCTCACCGACTGTTGCGGTAATCATGTGCGGCAGCGGTAACAGCTACGGTCATCCTCACCGAGAGGTGCTGGACCGGTTGGAGAGTTTGCACGTTGAAGTCTTACGGACTGATCTTTTAGGTACTGTTGTCATCGAAAGTAATGGAATGGAGCTTACCTTCCGGAGCAAGTCTGGATCTTAACACTAGGTAAAATGCGGCGAGAAAAGGACCAGGTCTGAGGTCACTGGGGGTGCCATGTGGAAACTTACACCATCGGAGAGCTGAACGAAAGCTCTCTTCACAAAGCCCTGAAAGCCCGGTACATGGAACCGGAGCTTTCCGCTGAGGTCTTGTTTGAGGGCTATGTTGTGGATCTATTGGGCAAGGAGGAGATCATCGAAATCCAGACGGCTAACTTCTCAGGACTAAAAGCCAAGCTGCGGAAGCTCCTGGATGAAAGGGATGTTCGTCTGGTGTATCCTCTTCCAAAGGACAAGTGGATCGTCAAGCTCAGTTCAGAGGGCGAGGTGCTTTCCCGGCGCCTTTCACCCAAACACTGCCACTTTGACGATGCCTTCCACGAGCTCGTCTACATTGCCGAGCTGCTTTCCAGGCCTAATCTCAAAGTAGAGATTTTACTGATACAGGAAGAAGAGATCAGGGTAGATGATGGGAGGGGATCCTGGCGTAGAAAAGGGGTCAGCATCCGGGACCATCGCCTTTTGAATGTTCTAAGCAGCGTGACTTTAGAAAACCCAAGAGACTACCTGTGCTTTCTGCCAGACTGTCTAGGGGAAACCTTCACTAACCAAAATCTTGCAGAAGCAGGTAGGTTAACAGTGTCCCTGGCGCGAAAAATAACTTATACCCTGAGAAAGATGGGGCTTCTTGAAGTTAGGAAAACCCAAGATAGAAAACACTATTATGCCAAAGCAAGTGGGGGAGATGAACTTGAGTAGAAAGCTTGGTTTGCTTGCTGTTTTATTGGTAGTTTTCGTTTTTGCAGCAGATGTGTTTGCCTTAACCAGAGCGGAGGAAACCTTGAAGATTGTTGAAAGAGATGCCACTCGCCTGAAAAACTTAGTGGCAAACTTGGACGAGTATCTTGACCGGCCGGAAGAAACCGAATCCCAGCTGCAGCTTCTCGACAGCATCATTGAAGAAGCCAAGTATTACATGGAGATCGGTGATGAGTTCGAAGCTGAACTCAAACTTGCTCTTGCCAAAATCGTAATTGGCAGAGCTTACGCTGCCGCCAGCAGAAGTCCTTTGGCGGAGACCAGAATTATCTCCATCGATGCCAGCACCCTGAGTTTTCGGGCGAAGCAGGGAACCTTACCCCAATTGGTTCAGCAGATAAAGGATACGGGGTTTAACACCGTCTTTGTGGAGGTCTTGAGAGACGACGGCTACGTAGTTTATCCGTCCAAATACATGATCCTCGCTCCCGATCTTGAAGGTCTGGATCCGTTAGGAGAACTGGTTCGCCTCTGCAACGAAAACGGTATCGACGTGTTCCCCTGGCAGAAGGTGTTTTTTGCCGCTGCCGATGGAACGCCCGGTCCTATCTTAACCGAGCATCCGGAGTGGGCAGCTGTAGATCGCTTTGGCAAACCCTTTGAAGCATCTGGTCTTGCCTGGTTCAGTCCGGCGCACCCTGAAGCTCGCGAACTCATTTTTAACTATATCTTGGAAATGTGGGAGATGTACGACTTTGCTGGATGCCAGCTGGACTATGTAAGAAACGCTACTAACCCACTGGAAAACAACGATTTCAGCTACGACAAAGCTACGTTGGACCTGTTTATGACTTACTACGGCTACAATCCTCTGGATCTGCCTTATCCTTCCGCTTACGACAGAACCAGGGAAGGGTACGTGCCAGGAGACTCCGGTGCTAAATGGGAGAACTGGCAGGCTTTCAGAGAAGAACTGATTACTTCCATGGTGGCAAGGCTTGCCATTGCCATGAAGGAGAAAAAGCCCGATGCCTTTATCAGCTGCGGTTTTGCCGTAGGGAACTGGGGCGGTGGCACTATACAGCAGGCCTACCTCAGAGCGCAGAACTGGCCAGAATGGGTACAAAGACATCTGGTGGACGCTCTTTCGCCACTGGTGTACCAGAATGAGGCAGTACCTGTTGAAAGGGAAGTAACAAACGTTAGGGATTTAGCCGCCGGTAGAGCTATCCAATACCCGAGCCTCGGCGTTATTTCAATGGATGAGCCCTACCAGCTCCTTGAGCAGATCGAGATCGTCAGAAGCATCGGCGAGCCAGGCATGCGGGTCTTCGCCTATCCTCACATGAAGGAAGAGCACTTCCGTCTTTTGAAAGAGGGACCGTTTAGAAATGCAGCTTTTCCTGTGCACAGAGACCTTTACCGAGCAAGCTACCTGGCCTTCCAAGATCTGATGTCTCAGGTCAGCGAAGAGAAGTCCTTCTATCTAGAGCTTGAACGGATGTACAACAGGATCGAAGCATCAGTGGAAGGTGCCCCTGCACAGAAGATTGCTGCTGCAAGATACCTAATTACCAGAATTGAGAGATTCCCCACCGGAGAATACGCTCTGGACATTCAGCTTCAACGCATCAAGTCGATGCTTTCTCTTTACGTATACCGCACGAAGAGTTAAGGCCAGGAACCCTGGCCTTAACTAAGTTTATGGAGGTAAAACCGGTTAAAACTAGAAGATGTAATTGGTTTTGAAGGAGGATTTCCGGTGATTGACGTGCTTGCAGCGGTGATCGTAAGAGGTGAACAGGTGCTCCTGGCAAAGCGGAGCCAAAAGAGTTCTCAAGGCGGCCTCTGGGAGTTTCCCGGAGGGAAGCTCGAAGATGGCGAGACCCACCAGGAGTGCTTGGTAAGAGAACTGGAAGAGGAACTGTCGGTGACCGCGGAAGTTGGCGATTTCGTTGCGGAAACCGTGCATACATACCCGGAAAAGACCATTCGGCTCATAGCTTACTTCGTCTCTATAGACAGAGAGCCAAAAGCAGAAGAGCACGAAAGAGTCGCCTGGGTAAACTGCAGCGAGCTTTTGGACTACAACCTGGCTCCTGCAGACAAACCTATTGCTAAAGCTGTTATGGCAAAAATGACTGGTAGAGCTTAAGGAGGAAGTGTTTGTTGAATCTCTATAGATTGAAACTATCGGAAATGATCGACGGCATGAAAGCTGGGGAATGCCCCTTCTGCTTCATCGATGCACTGTTTTACAAATGGTATTTCAAGCGCCTTATCGAAGGTGTTTTAGACGAAGACTACAAGGAAGAATGGACAAAGGGCGGAGGTTTCTGCCCGGAGCACACCAAGATGCTGTTGAAGCAGGGATCGGCTACCGGTCATGCCATCTTGTACCAGTATCTTTTGGAAGACTGGAAGGAAAGGTGGACCCAGGGCGATTTCGACTGCCCTGTGTGCGCTAAGATCGCAAAAGATCTTGCAGACAGCAAAAAGGTCTTTGCCTGGGGGCTGAAAAACGACGCGGAGTTTCTTGAGGAGTACAAGAAGTCGTCAGGGATCTGCCGCGGACACTTTGTAAGCGTTTACGGAGAACTAGACGAGGATCTGAAGAAACTGGTAGTGGAGGTTCAGGAGAGAGCCTTCGAACGACTAAAGGAAAATCTCGAACTCCTCCTGCGCCAGCACGACTACAACTACGATGGACCCAAAAACGCAGAAAGCCTGCGTTCCTGGAAGAAAGCCGCTCGCTACTACATCGGCGGTCTTGACAAACAATACAAGGCTAGATGAGCAGGAGGAACGGCTATGGTTAAAGACTCACGCCTCTACAGCTCGGAAATAGTAAGCAAAGTACGCTTGAATGCTGCTAAAATGGAGCAGTACAGAGATGGTCGCGTTTTCAACGAAATCGAACTTGTTCTCGGTTTTTCATCCTATGTGTACTGGCTGGCGGCTCTTTTCCGTCTGGATGAAAAGGGACAGGATGATTTTCTCTCCAGAGCATCTGAGACTGCTCGGGAGATTGCCCTGGATTTTGTTGCCATGCTCAAAGCAAAACCCGAACTTCTCGAAGCCGTTCAAAAGGTTACTCCGTTTAACCCCGACATAGAGCTGGTCTGGGGCAGGGAAAAAGCCACGCACAACCACTGGAAGTTTTCGCTGACACGCGCCATCATCCTCATCACCAGACAGCTGGTCTATGCAACTGTGGACTTCATCGCTTCCGACGAAAAGGAGGCTTCTGCGGACAGTTTGTATTTCCTAGCATTTTCCGAGCTTGCTGATCTGTTCCAGGAAGCAGTGGTTTGGGCAAGCTACGTCATAGGCGTTGAACACGCCCAAGAGCTTTTCAACCTTGAAGGATAAACGCAGGCGCTCTGCCTGTTGGTTAGAAAAGGGGGATTTGGGTGGCACAGTATATTCTGGCGTTAGATCAGGGAACCACTAGTTCTCGAGCAATTGTCTTTGACGAAGGCGGAAGGATTGTATCTGAAGCCCGAAAGGAGTTTACACAGATTTATCCCAAACCCGGCTGGGTGGAGCACAATGCAGTGGAGATTTGGGGTACGCAGATCGGTGTAGCTTACGAGGCAATTGCTAAAGCTAACATTGCACCGTCGCAGCTTCAGGGAATCGGTATCACCAATCAGAGAGAAACCACAGTTGTATGGGAAAGAAGCACCGGCCGGCCTATAGCCAACGCCATCGTCTGGCAGTGCAGAAGGACCGCCGCCATCTGCGAGGAGCTGAAAAAGCAGGGCTTGTCGGAAATAGTGCGGAGGAAAACCGGTTTGGAGATCGATGCTTATTTTTCCGCAACTAAAATCAAATGGCTCCTGGAAAACATTCCCGGAGCACGGGAAAAGGCCCAAAAGGGCGAGCTGTGCTTTGGCACTATCGACACGTGGCTAATCTGGAATCTTACCAAAGGCAGGGTTTTTGTCACCGACTACTCCAACGCATCGAGAACCATGCTGTTCAATATCCACACTCTGTCGTGGGATGAGGAGCTCTGCGAGATCTTCGGCGTTCCCATGTCACTCCTGCCCGAGGTAAAGCCTTCTTCTTACATCTACGGCGAAACCGACTCCAGCATTTTGGGAGCTGCTATTCCCATCGCAGGCTGTGCAGGCGACCAGCAGGCAGCGTTATTCGGGCAGTGCTGCACCGAGCCGGGGGAAGCCAAGAACACCTATGGCACCGGTTGCTTCATGCTCATGAACACCGGTGACAAAGCTATTGAATCGCAAAACGGGCTTCTTACAACCATCGCTTGGAAGCTAGGGGACCAGGTGACCTATGCTCTGGAAGGAAGCATTTTCATCGGCGGCGCTGCGGTGAAGTGGTTGAGAGATGAGCTGCGGATGATAAAAACCGCAGCAGAAACAGAGGACTACGCCCTGGAGGTAGAGGATACCGGTGGCGTCTACTTTGTTCCGGCTTTTGTGGGCTTGGGAGCTCCCCATTGGGACATGTACGCCAGAGGGACAATGGTAGGGCTGACCAGAGGAACGAGAAAAGAACACTTTATCCGTGCAGTTCTGGAGTCCATAGCCTACCAGTCCTACGAAGTCGTCAAAGCCATGGAGGAAGATTCTAAGCTGAAGCTCAAAGCCCTCAGAGTGGACGGGGGAGCAAGCGCTAACAACTTCCTTATGCAGTTCCAAGCGGACATCTTAAACGTGCCGGTGCAAAGGCCTAAAGTCCTGGAGATCACTGCTTTGGGAGCGGCGTATCTTGCCGGCCTTGCCACAGGCTATTGGCAGAACACCGGAGAGATCAGGAACAAATGCGGATGCCACGAGGACATTGTACCGAGTATGGAAGAAGATAGACGAGCCCAGCTGATCAAGGGCTGGAAAAAGGCCGTGGAAAGGGCTAAAGGTTGGGCAGAGGAGTAAGGAGTGGATTAGAGTGGATGCTTTAAAGTTAGATCAGAGTTATCTTAACTATACTGTAGAGATGCTGCAGAAGCTTACGGCTGTTCCCAGCCCTACGGGCTATACAAAACAGATCTCGGCGTACTTAGTAGAGGTGTTGAAAGACCTCGGGTACAGCCCTGAGGTGAGCAACAAAGGAGCAGTACTCTGTCCGGTAGGTGGAGAGGGAAGCGGACTTCTGCTTTCGGCTCATGTGGACACTTTGGGGCTCATGGTGAGAGCTCTGAAAAGCAACGGCAGGCTGCGTTTCACCAAAATCGGGGGATTTCACGAGGCAACTATTGAAAACGAAAACTGCGTAGTGCATACCAGATGCGGCAAGTCCTACTCGGGAACGGTGCAGCTTTTGGAGCCTGCAACCCACGTCAACCGAGAGTTGGGCAAGCAGGAGCGTAGCGACGAGACCATGGAAATCGTTATAGACGAAAAGGTCTCCTCCAAGGAAGATCTGGAAAAATTGGGCATCAGCGCAGGAGACTTCATCTCTTTGGATCCTAGAACCACAGTGACGCCGTCGGGTTACATCAAAAGCCGTCATTTGGACGACAAGGCAAGCTGCGCTGTTTTGCTTACCCTAGCAAAGTATCTCAAAGACCAAGGCGTTACGCCAAAGAGAGCGGTCTATCTTTTGTTTACCACCTACGAAGAAGTAGGCCACGGGGCTTCATCGTTTGTACCTGGTGATGTGGTCGACTTCGTCTCGGTGGATATGGGTGCAGTAGGCGATGACCTGACAACAGATGAATGCAAAGTCTCCATTTGCGCCAAAGATTCCATGGGACCGTACGACTACGACCTGACCGGCGATTTGATTAGCACGGCAAAAAGGTTGGGACTGAACTTCGCAGTGGACGTTTATCCAAACTACGGCTCTGACGCAGGTGCTGCCCTCAGAGCGGGTTTTGATGTCCGCCACGGGCTTGTTGGGCCCGGGGTGAGCGCGTCTCACGGGTACGAGCGTACTCACAGGGAAGGGCTGGAAAACACTCTAAAGCTCCTTCTTGGGTATGTTCTGCAGGCCGGAGAAGTTAAGTAGTTTAGCGTTTTCAGCAGGTTGGAGGGAGTACGTGAGTAGGTAGGTCAGGAAAAGGAAAAAGACCGGCGCCGCTGAAGTTGGGTATTGAGCCCAAAACCCGGAGCAAGGGCACTTTGGAAGGAGGGAAGCGCAGTATTGCGCAAGCTTATGAAGCGTTTTCTCGTTGCAGTGCTAGTTGTGGCGTTCTTGGCGTTAGCGGTATCAGCGGTGGACAACAGGTTTGTCAGAGACGACATCCCACTGAAGCGACTGGTAGGCCCCGGCGGAATCTACATGCAGCTTTCCCAGTACAACAGCAACTACTCCATTCCCAGCATTGTCGGGTACGAAGTGGAGCTTGCGGTGTTTACGCCTGAGTTTGAGGATCAGATCAGGACTGTGCCTGTTGCGTTCATGAAGGTGTTTGTCGTGATCGATGATGTGATCACCGAGATCCTCAACAGAGTGCCAAAAATCCCTGAAAATGGCTATCTGGTAGTAGGGCACGGCCGGGCAGGTTCGGTCTTTATGGAGCAGTTCAAAGTAGGCGACAGAGTTAAGGTCGAAGACTACGAACCGGTCTACGATTTTGCTGAGTATCCGAAGTTTGTCGTTCTGCCCGACGGAACTAAACTGGAGATCGATGCCTGGAACAGGCACCGCGACACAGATGAGATCATCATCTACAACACCGACTTTGCCGACAGAACCTACACCAACGAATGGGGCATTGAGATTGCGGTAGAAAGAGGAGAAGTTGTCGAGATTAGAAAGCAGCTGAACACCGAACCTCTCGATATCCCCCGAAAGGGTTTTGTCATCTCGGTACACGGCAAGAACATCCCATACTTTGCAGACATTGTGGAATACGATTACATCGAACTTGAGTAAAGTCAAAAAGAGGGACGTTCTCAGATAGTTGCAAGTTGGCTTTCGCGAAAAGGGAAGTGCCCGTGTTTTGTAGGGCGTTTTGGCAGAATTTGACAAAGTCGCACGTTATTAGTTTGTCAAACTGAAAGGGAAATGCTAAACGCTGTCGAATCTGAGTATAGAACCCAATGTTGGGAATACGGGGAAATTTGGAAGGAGGGAAGCGCACTATTGTGCGTAAGCTAATGAAACGTTATTTGATTTTAGTGTTGCTTGTAGCAGTTCTTGCTGCAATGGCATCTGCTGTTGACCCCAGATTTGTAAGAGAAGATATTCCTCTGAAACGTTTGGTGGGTCCTGGCGGAATCTATATGCAGCTGTCCCAGTACAACAAAAACTATTCCATTCCAAACATTATCGGTTATGAAGTAGAACTTGCAGTATTCACACCGGAGTTTAAGGAACAGATTAAGTCAGTCCCTGCTGCTTTCTTGAAGGTATTTGTGGTAGTGGACGACGTCATTACCGAGATCCTGACAAGAGTACCGGAGATTCCTGAAAACGGCTACCTGGTAGTAGGTCACGGCCGTGCTGGTTTGATCTTTATGGAGCAGTTCCAAGTTGGCGACAAGGTTAAGATCGAAGACTATACACCGATCTACGACTTTGACGAATATCCTCAGGTTGTCATCCTGCCTGACGGCACCGAGCTGCCGATCAACGGCTGGAACAGAGGTCGCGGTCCAGACGAGGTCATCGTCTACAACGCAGATTTTGCCGACAAAACCTACTCCAACGAATGGGGTAGAGAGTTTGCCGTAGACAGAGACGAAGTCATTGAGATCAGAACATCTGGAAACACCGAGTCTCTCGAAATTCCCAAGAAGGGCTTCGTTGTCTCCGCTCACGGCGATAAGGTTCCTCTGATTCAAAACGTAATGGAATGGGATTACGTCGAACTAGACTAAAGGCTTGAGGAAACTCAAACTGTTTTAGAAAAGTTAAGGCCCTCGTGTAGCGTCGCTACACAGAGGGCCTGCTTGTTGCAAAAAAACAGGATGCCACGTTTTCGGACTGGAAAGCTAGAAGCTCAGCTGCCTGCTCCAAAGCTTCTCCCAGTGACATCGGACCGGGACAGATGGAAAAGACCGCCGTAAAGCCTGCTTCCAAAAACAGCTGTGGGGCAGGCTCCACTCTGCCTGCGATGCAGACCACCGGCACGCCTGCCAGGTTTGCTCGGCGGCATACTCCTACAGGCGTTTTGCCTCTGAGGCTCTGATGATCCAGGGAGCCTTCGCCGGTAATCACTAGGTTTGCTCCAAGGAGCTTGGTGTCAAAATTCAGGAAGTCCAGAACGAAGTCGATTCCCGAAACGATCTTGGCGTCGAAAAACGCCGTCAAGGCTGCTGGAATGCCGCCGGCAGCCCCCATGTGTCGTTTGTCCAAGACTGCGACGCCTGTAGTTTCTTGGTAGAGTGACCCAAGTACTGTCAGAAACTCATCCAAAAACTCGATCTCTTCGGGGCCGGCTCCCTTCTGCGGCCCGAAAATCCGTGCAGCTCCGTCTCTGCCTGTGAGAGGATTGTCCACGTCGCAGAGAACGGTAAAAGAAGCCTCTTTTAAGCGGTAGTCGAGATTTGAAGCGTCGATACGGGTTGCTGTTGTAAGCTCTTTAGGTATCGCTTTAACCTGCTCACTGCCTTTAAAGAACCTCGCTCCCAGGGCTTCGAGGAGGCCAGCACCTCCGTCGACGGTGGCCGAGCCGCCGAGACAGATGATGAAGTGCCTTGCCCCAAGGTCCAAAGCAGCTTTGATCTGCTGACCAACGCCGAAGCTGCTTGTAGAAAGGGGATCTCTGAGGCTCGGGTCAACTAGCGTCAACCCGCTACTTGCCGCAACTTCGATGAAAGCGGTTTCCCTGTCTTTAGAGAGCCCGAAAGAGCATTGGATGTCTCTGAAAAGTGGATCTTTGCAGGTTACCTGGTGCATGGAACCGGACGCAGCTTCTGCGAGGACCTGTGCTGTGCCCTCGCCTCCATCTGCTACGGGGATCTTCAGGATCTCGGCGTCCTGCAGCACTCTTCGGACTCCTGCGGCAGCAGCTGCAACCGCCTCGTGACTGGAGAGGCTCCCTTTGAACGAGTCCAGTGCGAGAACCACCTTTGGGCTTTTAACGTTGCTTACGACGATCACCCCCAAAAAGCGTGATACTTCTATATTTTCCTGTGTACCACTGCTTTCCTTCAGACCTTTGTAAAACGGGCAAAAGGGGCTTTTGGACTGCTGTCAAAGGTCTTAGCTTTGCCAGAGCTAGCAGGCAGGATTTGGGTTTTTGCTGTTGAACTGAGGAAGGTAAAGCGGGATAGTGGACGGATGCATGAGGTTTCACGAAAATCTCTAGCCTTTGTACCAGGCGATGCGAGAGGAGGTTTTCTTTTTGGGTTTTGGACCGACTTTTATGCTTTTCGAAACGGTTTTTCCGATCCTGTTTATCGTAGTGTTTTTACTGGTCCTGGGAGCGTTTGTCTACACTATAGGGTACAGCGTCTTTAGGGGAATAAAAAACCAAAAGAGTCCGGAACTTGTGAGAACTGCCAAAGTGGTTTCCAAGAGAACGGAAGTAGGCTCCTACGGGTCTCATAGGCATCACCACCAGACCCATCACATGCATACCGGTGTGCGTACATACACCAGGTATTTTGTCACCTTTGAGCTGGAAGACCGGTCTAGGGAGGAGTTTCAAGTGACCGACAGAGACTACGGACTTCTGGTAGAGGGGGACGAAGGACGTCTGTTTTCTAGAGGGACGCGTTTCCAAGGATTTGAGAGGTATAGATGAAACCATACCTAAAGTAGTAGAAGGAGTTGTCTATATGGAAATTTCTAGAGAAGTACTGGACAAAAGAGGCATCTATTGGGAAAACCGCATTAAGGTTTTTCTTCAGGAGGAAGTACCGGAGAACCCGATAGTTTTCATCGGCGATTCACTAACTGAGAGGTTTCCGCTGGAGAAGTACTTCGGCAAAGGTTTTGTCAACCGGGGGATTGGCGGAGACCATGCCGATGGATTGTGGGAAAGAAAAAGTCTTTTGTGCTTGGACAAAAACCCAAGAGCGTTGTTTTTTATGATCGGTATCAACGATCTTTTATTCAACTACAAGAGGGATGAAATTCCCTATCATCTCGATAGAATCATCACTTACGCCAAGGAGAAAGCTCCAAGCGCAAAGATAGTCATTCAGTCGATCTGCCCTGTGAGGAATTGGGAAAAACCAACGCCCGACGAGCTGAACAAGATTAACGGAGAGTTGCAAGACCTAGCTGTAAAGCACGGAGCTTCTTTCCTTAACCTCTTTGAACTGTTCGCAGATGAGAACCAGTTCCTAAAGGAAGAGCTTACCATCGACGGCGTGCATTTTTCCGAAGCCGCTTACGATATTTGGGCTGAAGAGGTAAGAAAGTGGCTGAAGCAGCAGGATCTTGGCTAAAGGGGAAGGCAGGGGATTTTGGCACTTGAAAAAGTATTCGGCATTGGTTTTGGTGTTTTTGGCAGCTGCCATTTTGTACTCGATAAGCTTTTCCAGGTACGCGAAGAGACTGAACCAGCAGTTTGCACAGAGTCCTGTGAAAACCGATGAAGCCTACGGTGTTGTGAGGAGCTTCATCAACCTGGCAAACAAGAAAGACCAACAGGAGTTGGAAAAAGCTGTATCCCGGAGGGGCTTGGACCTTGGGTTCGATGTGCTTTTAGATCAGAACATTAAGCTGCTGGAGGTAGTTGGCGCGCCTCACATCGCAGACCAGACGATCTCCGCTTTGGTTCTTGCATTCCACGAAGCGGAAGAGGAATACCTCCACTACGTGCTGTTGTTTATTAAGGATGACAGTGATTGGTTCTTGTACGGACTATTTCGCCAGTGAACAGGAGAGTGAACTAATTGCAAAAGATCGCACTAAAGGCAAAGGACGTTCTAGTTTTTCAAGGGGATAGCGTAACCGACTGCGAGTGCTCAAAGAACGACAACCGGTACTTGGGACACGGCTACGTGAGCCTTATCGCCGGACGGTTGCTTGCAGAGCATCCAGAACTGGAGCTAACCGTCTACAACAAGGGAATCAGTGGTAACAGAGTCTACGACTTGGAAGCTCGCTGGGACAGAGACTGCATCGACCTCAAGCCAACGGTGCTCACCATCCTTATCGGCATCAACGATACCTGGAGGCGCTTTGATAGCAACGTTATTTCCAAACCTGAGGACTTCAAAGCTTGCTACAAACGTATACTGGATAAAACGTTGGAGAAGCTGAGTCCGACACTAGTGTTGATGGATCCTTTTGTCCTTCCTGTTCCGGAAGACAGGAGAATGTGGAGAGAAGACCTTGATGCCAGGATCAACATCGTAAGGGAGCTTGCCAAGGAGTACAAAGCTTTCTATGTGCCCCTTGACGGACTCTTCCACCAAGCAGCAGCCACCACGCCGTATGAGTACTGGTGTCCCGATGGGGTTCATCCAACTCTGGCAGGGCACGGCCTTATTGCCAAAGCCTGGCTCGAGACGGTTCTGGGCAAATAACCGAAAAAACTTTAACTCACGGCGGAGGGGAGAGATCTCATCCGCCTTTGTTTTTTGGTAGGGCGTAAAGCTTGGCAGCTAACTACTTCTGCAAACATTGCGATAAGGCTGTTTTTCACAGGCTTAACACCTAGATCGGACGGACAAAAACCTGTGAATGTAAAAAGACCAAGCCCATCAAGCTTGGTCTTTCGAAGATATGCGGGAGATCATCCACTGGAAGTTGCTCTCGAGGACGTCCTTCCACGAGTCTTCATTATGGGTTTCGTGAAACAAACCGGACCAGCTGGCAAGCTCCGCCTTTGGAGATCTGTCAGCGAACTCTTTGCTTGCAGCGTAAGAGGTAATGGGGTCGTCTGTACCGTGGACGAGAAGGAGCGGAAGGGGAAACCCCTCAGCCCCGTCAAGAGCGTACTCGCCGGCCCTGACAACCTCTTTTAGAAAGCGCACCGAGATGAACCCGTGTACCAGCTCATCGTTCATGTAGGCAGTCGCGACAGCCTTATTGCGAGACAGCCCTGCAGGATCCAGATTGGTTTTGACCACCAGATCAGGTGCGAAGAAGGCGGCTACTTGTGCCAGTGCCAGCTGCAGTTTGGGCAGGGGAGTGGTGAGGCGGAGCCAGGGACTTGTAGCGATCACGCCTGCCACATTGGGGTTCCTCCTTAGAGCATAGTTCAGGACAATGTTTCCACCCAAGCTGTGACCGTACAGAAACGATGGCACGGCAGGCTCGGCCAAGCGGGCTTTCTCGAAGAATGTATCTACATCTCGCATAATCGCTTCGTAGCTTTTGGCATGCCCTCGCTTTCCTCCGGACATTCCGTGACCTCTAAGGTCAAAGGCGATGCACGAAAAGCCCTTCTCGTTGAAAAAGCTTGCTACGTGCTCATACCGACCCGAGTGTTCGCCCATTCCGTGAACAAGATAGACAGCAGCCTTGGGGTTTTCTGCAGGCCAGTAGCGGAAGAAGAGTTTGGTGCCGTCGAAACTCTCCCAAAAACCAGTAGTATGTGACATAGGCAACCTCCGTTACGTTTAGAAGTAAGTAGCGAAAAAAACCCATTCAGCGATTAAAGACAGAAGAGCAGGAAGCCCTTCTGTCTTTAGTGCACCTTTTTCTTTCACTTGCAACCTATTAGGCTATTTTCTCACCCAGACTTTGATGTAGTCATAGGTTACAGCGGTCATGTTGGTTCTTACTGAGATGTAGTAGCCGTCGGATATTGGATTGGTGTCGACCCACTGCAGAACCAAGTTGCCGTTGAGGTAGACATCTATCTCGCCAGTCTTGACGTTGTACTCAACTCTGATTACGCTAAATCCCCCGTCTGGAGCCGGATAGCCGTCCACTTGGGTAACGTGAGTCAGACCGCCGCCCGAAGCTCTGTAGAGCTGCACTCGACCGTAGTCTTGGAACACTAGGTACGACTCACCGCGGTTGGTGGCGTAGCCATCGCTACACATGAAGTGAAGGCCTGCTGCAGGCGACCACTGACCGCCGCTGAAGTCGTAATGCACCTTGTATTCGTAGATGAAGGTGTATTCGCCGAGCTGGTCTAGCTCCTGTACAGCGTTGGTGTTAACATCGGAGGTGTCGTAACCTACAAGACCCCCATTCTCTACTTCCCAGTCGCCAACCACGGGATCGAAGTAGACGTTTCTGCTGTCGGTCTTATCGAAGTTGGCTTCAAAGATGAGAATGTCTTCAGCAATGGCAACCGCAGAGACGACGAAGAGGCAAAGCAACAAACCCAACAAAACCTTTTTCATAGTCCGTCCCCCTTATTAGGTTGTTATTAGCTGATAATTTAGTTCTAGAAATCTCAGAAGGTTCCTTTTTCTTAAAGAGCACCTCAACAAAAAGCGGCAGCTGCAAAAAAGGCAGAAGGAGAAACTCCCTTCTGCCTTTGCACAATCGGTTGTTTAAGACTTTAGAGCGGTGTTAACTTACTTTCTTACCCAAACCTTGATGTAGTCGTAAGTTACAGCGGTCATGTTGGTTCGCACCGACAAGTAAGCGCCATCGATGATGGGATCCATGTCGGTCCACTGGATGACGAGCTCGCCGTTGAGGTAGACATCCATGTCTCCGGTTTTGGCGTTGTACTCAACTCTGACGACACTTGAGCCGCCATCCGGGGCAGGGTGACCGTCCTTTTCAGCCACTTTTGCCAACGCGTCGTTTGTGGCTTTGTAAAGGATCATACGGCCGTAGTCTTGGAACACCAGGTATGAATCGCCGCGGTTTGTGGCGTAGCCATTACTGCACATGAAGTGGAGCCCTGCTGCAGGCGACCATGGTCCGCCGCTGTAGTCGTATGTAACCTTGTACTCATAGATGAAGGTATACTCTCCGACTTGGTCTAGCTCCTGAACGGCATTGGTGTTCTGATCGGTGGTGTCGTGGCCGACCAAGCCGCCGCCGTAGACCTCCCAATCCCCGACAAGCCCATCCCAGAAGACATTCTTGCTATCTGTTTTCTCGAAGTTAGCTTCGTAGATCAGGACGTCTTCGGCAAAAACCATTACCGACAAAACCAGTACACAAACAACAAGCAACAACAGTTTCTTTTTCATCGATTTCCCCCCATTGTTTTACATATAATGACTAATTCTCCCAGTATCCCGGAAATCCTCTGAAATCTGCTCTAGGGTTTTCAGCTGTCCGCCGCAAAGGTTGGAATGACACTTCCCGGAGGCTCGTGGAGTAGCACATGCTCGTCCGGAGAGATCCGTAGCTTCGAGAACCAAAAAACTCCTAAAGAAAGTTGATTCTTTAGGAGTTTTTGCTTCAGTGTATGGAGTCAGGTTTAGTTCGTCCTCGGCGTTGCGGGGACGTAATCTCTTTCGGTGTTTTGGTAGACGTAGATGTTGAAGATTCTATTTGCAGAAACTAGCGCACTGGAGAGGGACTCGATCTCCGAAGGCTTAATAATGCGTTCTGCCCTCAGGGTTTCGAGGACGTCCAGTAGGGCTTTGGTTTTTTCCGCGAAGGCTTTTGCAGTATCCAAGGAAACTTCGCTTACGGCAATCTCTGCTTCAAGGGCTGTAACTTCCTTAGCAACCTCTTCTAGAGAAGCTCTGGAAAGCTTGGCTGAAGCTTCATCCAGGAGAATTAGCGCTGCTTTGAAGGGCTCTCTCATGGGAATTACTGCAGGATTAGCAAACAAGCCGTTTACCGCATCATCGTACTTTTCCTTCCAGAAGCTAGCGTTGGAAAACAGGGCAACACCTGTACTGCCGACTTCTCTTGTGGCCTTAATCTGACCGATGTTTGTGATGCGGTCGTTGACGTACAGGCCAAGTCCCGGGTAGACCCAAGCCTTGTCTTCGACGATGGCAAGGCCTTTGTTGGCATTGGCCTTAAATCCAGGCACTTCGTTCCGGTAATCCATGGTCATCACGAAATCCAGATAGCCGTTGTCTACCCAGTGCTTCCAGTTCTGCATTACATCAGCTCTGGAACGGTCGGGATCGGGCACTACTGCAGCGGAAAGAAGAAGATCGGGGTTGGTGCTGTTAAGCATCTTGCGGACTTCCTCAACAAAGGTGGTTACGTTGTTTTCCCTCCAGGTGTTGAAGGCAATCCACTCTTTAGAACCTACTCTGATTTCGTCCAATCTCAGGCCTGTTGCCTGGAAGAAGGCCTCTTTGCTGTAGTCGGAGTAGCCAAAATGGCCAATACCATCTTCGTTGTACCTAATGTAGTCGATGTGAAGGCCGTCAACGTCGTATTTGGTGACAACCTCACGGAAAAGGTCCAAAAGATAGGCCCTTACCTCAGGATGGGCAGCATTGTACCAAGCGGTCTGGTACTCCCAGTTGGAAAACGGCCTGCCGGCTTCGTCTAGCTCCCGCCATTCTGGGTGCGTTTCGAGAGCTGGGCCGAACTTGCCCCAGTAACCTCCGCAGAACACCCAAACCCACGGGTGGACTTCGATGCCAAACTTCTTGGCTTCGTCGATGACTACCTCAAGGGGATCGAAGGGGAAGTCTCTGAAGACTGCATGCTGCTCTCCTACAGCACTCTTGTAGAGCGTGGCACCGCTGTAGACCGTTTCGGGAAAGATCATGTTGATGTTGGCTCTAGCGAGCTTTCTGATGATCTCCCTAAAGTCCTCTTCGGACTTGCAGGCTTCAAAGCTCTGGTAGTCGATCCAGACTGCCCTGGCTTCTGCGTTTCTGGTCTGTAAAATCCCGGGGATCATCTGGGATGTGAGTTGGTTCAGCTGGTAGAGGTATGATCCGGCCTTTTCGCCTGAGTCTTTGCGCTCGGCAAATCTCAAAGCGGTGTAGACCTTTTGGGCATCTTCGTAGGCTTTCAGTGACTCTTCGGGAATCTCTTCATAGTTTCTCTCTGCGACCTTGAACTCCCGTTCAATGGTTTTGTACCACGATTTGCCCTCGTTTAGAGGGTCTTGAATATCCCTGACAGACAAGCGGAAGAAGCCTCCTTCAATGTCACCCAAAAACTCTTCTAAAAGACGCACGAGAACCTCGCCGTACTTGTCAGAGGTCTCGGTCATAAAGATGTTTTCGGCAAAGTACACAGTAGAATCAGTTTTAATGGTGTTTGTGATGTAGTGCGTGAACTCCCCGCCGGGACGAGTAAGCAGGATGTAGTCTTCCACGCCACCGATTTCCTTGACCATGAGCGTTTGACTGGAAGGAACCATCATTGTGTCGGCGGCAAAAGGCGGTTCGGGATCTATCGGGACCGCTCCCAAAAGTGGCTTCAGCGGCATTATAGAACTCAAGGTTACATTAAGGACATCGCCTAAGGCAAAGTCTTCTCTTAGATTGCCTTTGGCATCGTAGAGTGATGTTGTGTAGGTAGCGATGATGTGCCCACCTGAGTTTACATAATCTCTGTAGAGCTCAACTTCCTGGTCGGACATGGCGCTCTGGGCAAGGAGGATCACGGCTTCGTAGTAATCCAGCGCACCTTCTAAGACTTCATCGCTGGTGATGATGTCATACTGCACGTAGGCGTCGTATAAAGTGGCTTCGAGGGCCTCGATGCCCTTGCGGTAGGCATCTGAGCCTATCAGTTTTTCCGTCTTTGCATCAAAGACGATGGCTATGCCATCTTTTAGGTCAATGGCAAAAGCACAAGAAAGCAGAAGTAAAACCACGATAACTGTACTGATTAATCTCCTTAAAGATTGCAAGTTATCATCTCCCCCTATTCAGTTCCTCTGTTAATCTAATTTTGGCTCTGGGCGAAATGAATTCCTTCTGAAGGAAAGAAAGGCAAAAAAATAACCCCGAGTGGGGTTATTTTTGCTAGGCTTTGCGTGTTTTCTTCCCGGCTTTTAAGATGAAAGCGACCAAGGCCAGGAGGTAGACGAAAATCATGCCGACGGTCAAAAACAACATCGTATCCGACTCTGGCGCAAGGCCGATAAACAGCAGCATCGGAGCGCCGAAGAAGATGGCAAAGCTGCTTCCTGTAACCAGATTGATAGCTGCGGGAGTTCTGAAGTGGGGGTCGATTTCTCTGAGAAGTAGGATGCCCGAACTGATGGTTCCCGTAAGCATGCCGTACATGGAAAGGAGACCTTCGTAGTAGTAGCCAGGATAGATCTTTTTGCACAGCCACTGCAGGAAAAATATCGTGACAACTGTGCCTACGACACACAAGAGGACTAAAGGCAACCACAGATCTTGAACGTCTTTGATCTCGATAGAAGCAATACCTGCAATGACCATGTAGTCAAAAGCTAATCCCGAAACCCTTGCTAAGAGGTAGTTATTGGGATACTGGCGGGTCATCAACTTAGCTTTTTGCAACAGCTTGAAAAGTCCTCTAAAGAGGGTGGCAAGGAAGCTGCCGATGATGAAGTTGAAGCCCCAGATGAGAGGTGACAGGCTCTTTGCAAGTCCTGGTGCTGAAGCTGTCAGAAAGTTGGTCAGACCCAGCGATGCCAAATAGGTGAGGAAGTAAATGAAAAGTACCAAAGCGATCTGAATCGAGAAGCGGTCGATGGATTCGGAGACCGGAATCTCTTTTTCAGACTGGAAATACGCTACGTCCAACGATTCGGAGTAGTTCCTTGACGAGAGGTTTTTAAACGCCCCTTTTCGCTTCAGGTAGTTGAGGTAGATCACCCCAACTACGCAGGCCACAAGATAACCAGCTGCAGCAATGGAAAGGCCGAAGGATTGCCCACCGACAAAACCGAGGTTTTCGTAGGTGGAACCTACGTTGTTTGCCTGTCCCGGCCCCTGACCGAAGCCCATAGGCAGGAGGATGCCCGATGCTTTGAACAAGTTGGGCATCAAAGTGTAGGCTAAAGAGATGGTGATCAGAAGTCCGAAAAAGCCTTGAATCAGATATGTTGCAACGATCAGAGCACCGCTTTTTGCAGCTACCAGACCTCCGCTTTCCGCTTCGGATCGCTTTTCTGGCACTTGCAGGCTCAGCGCGATGAAGCCGATGGCAATGGAATGATAGGTGATGATCTCCAACAGCTCCAGCTTTACAGGGAACCAATCAAAAGCTCTCAGGAACAGAGCTATAAAACCTGCAATAACTGCTGTGGGTAGGAGCGTTTTTTCCACGAAGGGGATTTTTCGTCTCAGGATGTTTGCCACAAGCAGAATCCCGGACAGAAGCCCCATCTGCAGCATAATGTTCCAAAGACTGGTGTTAGCAGCTGAAAAGTCCATGTTTCGAATCCTCCTAATCTAAGGCTTTAGACATAGAGCGTGCAAACAACGACGGACTAAATCATCACGCGCATATCGGTCAGAGCTTTGCAGAGCAAAAGGTATTTCAACGGGGATCGGGGATGGTCTGACTTAATCTCAAAGTATTCTTTCCCCTTTACCGAGAAAGTTAAAAGTGTTCTTTGGATAACTGCCATGTCGGTAATGTCCTGGAGCAGAAAAGCCGTTTGTTTGCCGGTGGACTTGTCTTCCAGAACCAGTCGGTCTTTGTAAAGGTAAAGCATGCCTTCGCCGACTTTGAAGGTTCGCCTTCGGGTTTCGAACCGGAAGACCTTCTGGTCTCTGTCTGAGGTTATTGGCGTATCTTCCGGAAGAGACTTGTACGTCTCTATTTGCCTTTCTACAAACTTCCTCTGCCACCGGTCCCACTCGAGGACCGTGGTAAACGGTGGAGCGTTGTCTGTTAAGCTCTCGAAAAATCCGAGTTCGGTGTAGCGGAGCTTCAAGCCGCACCTGCAGGACAGCACATCGCCTTGGCTCTTTAAGGTGCCGATACCCTGGCAGTTGGGGCAGACAAACAGCGCCGTTTCCAGGAATTCTGCAAGGTCCTTGCCCCGAAAAGAGATCTTTGAGACAGCATTGTCTTCGTAGGCGTTGACGTAGAGGTCCGACTTTATTCTTGTATAAAGCTCTTCATCGGTCATCTCTTTCAACTCTTCCGGACTGTACTCCCTAACGATTCGGCCTTCCATAGCCCCTTTCCTGATGGATTTTCCCCAGCGTGGAGCGGTGAAAAAGCCTCCTGTAAGCCTGTAGGTTATCAGAGCACTGCCGCTGGCTTTAACCAGTTTAGCAGTGGCTTCGGTGATCTCTCCTGTCTCGCCGCTCCAGGTGGTGGAGCCTTCAGGAAACATGCAGACGTTGTAGCCGTTCTTTAGGGTTCTTAGAATGCTTAAGGCAGTGTGTCTTTCGGTTTTTGCTTTGACCCTGACAATGGGTGCTACAATAAACTTCAAAATACTGCTTAGAACCTTGATGCGGAAAAGATGTTCACTGGCAACAAAATACATGTGCTGCGGGAAACTCAATCCCACAAGCAGGGGGTCGTAGTTGGTTACGTGGTTGGCAAGAACCATGAACGGATGGTTCATTGGCTTTGCCACATCAAACTTGAAGTTGAATGCCCTAACAATAAACGGTTTTAGCACGTGCCACAATGCCTTATAGACGAAACGGTGGAAAGCGTGCATTTTCATGACAAAAGGACTCCTTTATGAAAAAAATGAACAAAAACTTCAGTGGTTTAGTCTTTGCTAATTTATACAAGACGAGCCAAAGACCTTTTTTAGTTTGGTTTTCTCCTACCATTTTTTGGCACCAAATCCCTGCGGCGCAAGATACTGCAGTGAAATCGTACACAAGGGTTTTTCGCACTGCCCCGCGTTTAGCCGGAGTTTTGCTTGGAACCATCCGGTGGTAATGAAACTGTCAGGAAAGGGTGGAAGTTCAACCTGGAGAAATTGTGCTGCGTCTTTCCGCCGATTTGTTTTTGGTGTATAATAACTTTTTGGACACTGTTCTCAGTGGGGAAGGAAATGGTACAGGTATGGCAGTAAGAAAGAACGAGCAGATTAGGAATGTGGCGATTATCGCCCACGTCGATCACGGCAAAACGACTCTCGTTGATAGCCTGCTCAAACAGGCCGGAATGTTTCGGAAAAACGAGGTGGTAGCGGAGAGGGTTTTGGATTCCAACGATCTTGAGCGCGAGCGCGGAATTACCATTCTTTCCAAAAACACCTCTGTGTTATATGAAGATTTAAAAATCAACATTGTGGACACTCCCGGACACGCTGATTTTGGCGGAGAAGTGGAGCGGGTTCTCAGAATGGTGGACGGAGCTCTGCTTCTTGTGGATGCTTTTGAAGGTCCCATGGCACAGACCAAATTCGTCCTCCGCAAAGCTCTCGAAGCCGGTCTCAAGATCATCGTTGTGATAAACAAGATGGACAGACCCGATGCAAGACCTGCAGAAGTCGTGGATCAGGTTCTCGACCTTTTTATCGAACTTGAGGCAGACGACGAGCAGTTGGAGTTTCCGGTGGTTTACGCTTCGGCCAGAGAGGGAAGGGCAAGCTTTTCGCAAGACAGTCTGGGAGATAGCATGCGTCCTCTCTTTGAACTGATCCGCAAAGAGATTCCCGCACCGCAGGGTTCGGATCAAGAGCCCCTTCAGCTTCAGATAACCACCCTGGACTACGACGATTATGTCGGCAGAATAGGCATCGGCAGAATCACCGGCGGCATCATCTCTGCAGGCCAAACCATCGGCCTTGCCAGAAGAGATGGGACCTTGGAGGAGATCAGAATCGGCAAGCTCTGGACCTTTGAAGGGCTCAAAAGAGTTGAAGCAGCAGAAGTAGGTCCCGGTGATATTGTTGCCATTTCGGGTCTTGGACACGTGGAAATCGGCGAGACCGTAACAGACCCCGAAAACCCGAGACCTCTCCCTCTTTTGAAAATCGACGAACCTACAATGACAATGAACTTCATGGTTAACGACAGCCCCTTTGCAGGCGAAGAAGGGAAGTTTGTAACCTCCAGGCATCTGAGAGAACGCCTGTACAAAGAAGCCGAGACCAACGTCAGCCTCAAAGTGGAAGACGGAGACTCTCCGGACACATTTATCGTTTCAGGTAGAGGCGAGCTGCACCTTGGGATTGTCATCGAGACTATGCGGCGGGAAGGCTATGAGATGGCCGTGTCCAAGCCGAAACCGATCTTCAAGGAAATCGGTGGAACCCTGATGGAACCATTCGAGAAGCTGTTTGTAAATGTGCCTGAGATATTTGCCGGAAGGGTTATTGAGAATTTAGGCCGCAGAAAAGGCGATCTACTGCAGATGGAGCCTGTGGGAACTGCAAATGTGAGGTTAGAGTTTTTAATTCCCGCACGGGGACTCATCGGTTTTCGCAGCGAGTTTCTAACCTTGACAAAAGGCGAGGGTATTATGCACCACTCCTTTGAAAGCTACCGTCCGTACAAAGGTGAAATCCAGCAGCGTACCTCTGGCTCTCTGGTTGCCTTTGAAGCAGGGGAAGCAACTGCATATGCGCTAGATGCCGTAAGCGATAGAGGCGAACTGTTTATCACCCCGGGTACGAAAGTCTACGCCGGAATGATCGTCGGGCAGCACAATAAAGAAGGCGATCTGGACATCAACGTCTGCAAGAAGAAGCATCTCACCAACATGCGGGCAGCCGGCTCCGACGATGCCATCAAGCTTTCGCCTCCGAGGGTCTTCACCTTGGAGCAAGCGATGGAGTACATCGCCGAGGACGAGCTGGTAGAAGTCACGCCTAAGTCCATTAGGTTGCGAAAGACTATTCTAGACCGCAACCTAAGGGCTAAAGCTTTGAAAAAACAAGCCCAGTAGAGGTTTGCATAACTATTGGTAATCGAGGTTAACCTACTCTTGACTAGGTTTATACAGTCAAGGAGGTAACTTATGAAAAGCGTTATCGGTACCTATGGTGACCGCAGCGAAGCTGAACGAGCATTAGATGCACTAAAAAACGGCGGTTTTAACGATCGGGAGATATCCCTTGTGGCTAAAGGCGAGTATTCCGAAGGAGACGGAGAGACCGCTGGAGAAGAGTCGATGGGCATGTCGTCGGGAACTATCACCGGCGGAGCCATCGGAGGCGTGGCTGGGCTTTTGGCAGGCGCAGGGCTCCTAGCCATTCCGGGCATCGGTCCTTTGGTTGCTATGGGGCCTTTGGCGGCGACTCTAGGTGGTGCTGCAACCGGCGGTATTGCAGGAGGCCTGATCGATGCAGGCATCCCTGAAGATAGAGGCCAATACTACGAAAACGAGGTAAGAAGCGGTCGCTTCTTGGTTATGGTGCAATCTGGAGAAGACCGCATCGAGGATGCAGCCGGAATCCTGAGAAAAACCGGCGCAAAAGACGTGGAAGTTCACTGAGTAATTAACCGGGCGTAAGCCCGGTTTTTTTTGTTTTAAACCTCTTTTTTTTCGCAGGTTTGCGTCTGAAACTGGGTATTAAGCATGTAAGGCTGGTTATTTACCAAGTCCGCATTGAGGGTTTGCCTGCCGAACCGATGGTGCAGTGACTGGTGTTTTCGCACATTATGACGAAGAATTGACAAATCGAAAAGGATCGGTCACCGTTGTTATTGTATATACCCAAGGGGTAATCCCAAAGAAAGTTACAAAAAGCATGGTACTAGCTGCGCAAATTTGCTGCAGGTTATCAGAGGTTTTGCACACTTTTCCGTGATTAGTGTCAAGACTTAGGAGAAGGCTTTTGTTATATTGAAGGTAAATAGAACTAATCGTGGAGGCTGAAACCGTGTACGATCCTTGTGCTAGAGTTAGCGTGTTTAAAGATGAAGCAACGCAGCACGAAGTGGAAGGTGCCAGAGCCATTAGGCCCCTTGGCAAGGAACCTTTCCTGCTTCCGGAAGACCTTCCGTTCGGAATCGCACACTTCTACTATACTTCGTATTATCAGATGGAGCCTCACAGACATGCAGAATTAGAAATCATTTATAGTGTAAGCGGTAAGGGGTATCTTTTTGCCGAAGATGAAATGCTGCTCCTGCGTCCGGGCGACATTGCCATTACCAACAATGAAGAAATTCACAGAGTTCTGCCGGATCCGAAGCAGCCAGGTTCCTTGATTGTCATCATGTTCAACACCAAGATGCTAGGGGACATTGATGCCGAACGGCTCTGCGAGATTTTCTACAACAAAGCTTTAAAGCTGTCTCTTATACACATCTGACGCTGCCGACGAAGAGGATAGTGTAGATC